>ENA-UONW01000248-UONW01000248.1-human-gut-metagenome-genome-assembly--contig:-CS52-NODE-248-length-85771-cov-14.519868_pt1 | contig 85771 bp, 111 predicted proteins | sample MGYA00242463_ERZ724010 | MGnify/ENA metagenome assembly ERZ724010 | reverse complement strand
TTATGTGAACATATCGCAATGTTCAACCTAGAATATGTTGCAGCATCTCTAGGTGTCAATGTTGATCGTGGCGGCTTATCTCTTTACGAGAGCGGCAATGCTGGCGAAGCTATTACAACCGCAGGTAGCATCACGCTTACTAATACGGCAGTAGCATTTGACGGTGCTATGATTGGTTGGTACAAAAAGACTGGCACTAATGATGATTGGACAGTTGCAACAATTTCTGGTAACAAGATGACAATTCCTGGTTCTAAGAACGGGGACAAGTATTGTGTCAAGTATTTCTATATCAATGAAAATGCAAAGTCTATTACCATTAAGGCACAATACGTACCTAAGGTTCTACACCTTGTTCTAATTAACGACCTATACTCTGGTGACGCGACTAATGTTGCCGCATCTTCTGCTAAGTATGGTCGCCTCATTACTGATATCCCACAGTATCAGCTAAACGGCGGTCAGAATATTGCATGGTCTGCAACTTCTACTGCTACGGTTTCTCTGAGCGGCTCCGCACTTGCTTACGATAATAGCGCATCTTGTGAGGAAGCCCCAATTTATGGTACGATGACTCAGGAAATTTTTGGTACAAAGTGGCAGGACGATGTTGTAGCAATCGCCGTTGATAATGGCGACGTTGAAATTGGCAAGATTGATTCTGAAACGCTAAGAGTACGTGCCGTCTTTGGTGGCAATACTGCATCTAAGATTTATTCTAACGATAACTTTACGTTTGCAGTTGAGAATACGCCTGCTTCTACGGCAATTAATACGACTGTTGATGTAACTGGCAAGATTACATCTGGTAATCAGGCTGGTGTTGCTGTTGTCTCTGTAACTCTAAAGAGTGCTCCGGCGAATGTGGAACCGGCGTATGTTAAGGTAACTGTTTCTGACAGTTAATTATATCAAAATAAGGGAGCTAAAAATAGCTCCCTTATTTTTTAATTTTTAAGGTGATAACAATGTGTGAATATCTAAATGATGGAAATTGCAAAATACAAAAAGAAAAATGCCCGTTTACTTACTGGTGTTCCAAATTAAACATTTATAAATATTTAAAAGATGGAGATAATTGTAAAGTAAAAAGGCAATACATTATTCCAAAAGGATATTATGAAGTGTGCTTTGAAAGACACGGAGACTTGTATATAGAAGTACAAGATAAAACGATTGTATTGAAAAATATTTTTAAAGAAACGCCAAAATATGTAAAGTTAAAAAAAAGCAATGGCGAATATAAGCTGATTGGGAAATTGGGAGGAAAATGATATGCTTGATGACATTAAAATTGAAAATTATTTAACGTATGCACAAATACAGGCGATTGCAAATAGTGCAAAAAACGCCGAGAATTGGGCAGAAAAGCAACAGGATATTGACATGCTTTTGATGTATTATGCTACAGACATTACAGACGAAGAGCTTTCTGAAAAAGGGCACGATTATTGGCTAAAGACAGGTTTTATTGATAAAGTAAAATCTTCTATTGTAAATTATAAAGATGTTGATACTGCAATTGCATATGAAGAAAACCCGATTAGAATTTTAATTAAAATTTCCAACGAGATTCCAGAATTTAGCAAGAAGATGAATGAATTACTAGAGGTGTCTGGAAATGCCAACGGCAAGAAGTGAAGCTGAATTATATCAGATGTTAGCCGGTCCATTACAGAAAGCGACGGATTATGTTGTTCAAAAGATATGGAACGAGAACAGAGAGATTGTTCGTGTAGTAGTATATGAGGCTTATCACCCAGAAGCATACAATAGAAGCGGGGAATTTAAAGAGGCTTGGAATTATACGAGTGGCAGTCATAATTTGCGAAGAGGCTCTACGGCGACAAGCGAATTTTATTACAGCCCAGAATCTATGAATATGGGTAGCCCGTATTACTATGCGCCAAATTACGGACAACACATTGGCGTTGCTGGGGACTATTTTAATGTAGATGCACGACAATACCTTGCAGATATTATTTATGGTGCAATTAAATGGGGCGGTGCATTTGGCGATAAATTCCCAAGGAAACGTGACGCATGGAAAGTTCTAAATAAGCGTATAGGTAGACGTAAAATAAAACAATGGATGAAAGAGGGTATGCAAATGGCTGGATTAACGGTCAAGATGCATAATACACCGCTTCATGTTGTAGAGGAATAGTATGACAGCTTGTAAGGAAGATAAAAAATTTATAATTTATATGCACAAGAATAAAATTAAATGGTAAAATATACATAGGGCAAACCTGTCGATCTTTGCATCTTAGAAGTGGTGCAAATGGAAAAAATTATTCCACCCAACCAATATTTTATCGTGCTATAAAAAAATATGGATGGGATAGTTTTGAACACGTTGTGCTTTATTGCAATTTAACTCAAGAAGATGCAAATAAAAAAAGAAATTGAGTTAATGGAAAAATATAATACAAGAGATAGAAAGTGCGGCTACAATCAATGTATGGGTGGAAATAATCTGTGTGGAGATTCCAATCCATTCTATGGTCATTCACACACTGATGTAGCTAAAAAAATTATATCGGAAAAAGCAAGAGAAAGAAATATTGGAGAAAATAATCCGAATTATAATAATCACAAATTAAAATATGGCAATAACCCAAACGCGAAAGAAGTATACCAATATGATAAAAATGGAAACTTTATTGGCGTATATTCTTGCGTATCAGAAGCCGCCAATGAATTAGGTGTTAAATCATCTAGAAACATATCAAAGAATTGTAGAAGAACTAGAGGATTGGCCTATGGATACATATGGGTATATGCAGATGAATTGTATTTATTGGATGAAAAGATAAAAAATTCCGTATGTGTATGCGACAAGGTTGGTGGAAAGAATCCAATGTCCAAGAGCGTGTTACAATATTCCTTAGATAAAGAGCTGGTTAATGAGTGGGATTCCATCGCTGATGCAGCAAGATATTTAAATAAAAAATATGCCTCAGAAGGAATTGTAGATTGTGCAAAAGGGCGGCGACCAAATGCTTATGGATATATATGGAAGTATAAGGAGTGATAATATGATTACGATGGGGTAGACGCTTCATCTACTTGTACTGGAATAGCTGTATTTGATGAAGAGAATTTAATTCATTATCAAGCCGTTAAGCCAAGCCGCGATTTAACATGGCGCGAACGACTAATACAAGAAGGGTTAGAGATTGAGAATATTATAAAAAAATATCACCCATCTTGTATCTATATGGAAGATGTGCCTTTGATGGGTAAACAGATGTCCACATTGGTATTACTTGGCGCAGTTCAGGGATATATACTTAGCATAGCTCATCATTACAATGTGCCAATTCATTTTCTTTTGCCGTCTCAGTGGCGTAGTGATATGGGCTTATTTGATGGAACAAAGATTGGAACAAAAAAAGACGCGATGAAGGAGAAGTCCGTATTGACGGCTAACGAAAAATTTGGGCTTAATCTCAGATGGGTAAAGCCAAAAAGTAAGCTCAATGAGGATGATATCGCAGAATCCATTCTTATCGCTTACTCACAAATTAAGAAAAAGGGAGTGTGATGAATGGGTAGACAATCTCAATATTCAATACTTGTAGATGCTGAACTTAATCTAAAAGATTTAGAGAATCAGCTAAAAGGACGTAAATATAAAATAGACGTTGATAGTTCTGGTGCAAAAAGTGGCGCTAAAAATATGAAAGATGCGTCGGCTTCTGCAAAAGAATTAAAAAATGCTGGAGACGATTTATCATTAACTTATCAAGTTGCAAATGATGTATTCAGAAGAAGCATACAAGTTATCTCGTCTATGATAGAACAAGTTAGAGAGCTTGATTCTGCAATAACAGAGTTCAAGAAGGTCTCTGACTTGTCTGGTGCGTCATTAGATGCTTATGTAGACAAATTAACAAAGGTGGGTCAAAGTGTCGCAAGAACCGGTAAACCAAATCGGTCTGAGCCGGTATGTACAGATGGTAAATGTGCATAGAGAACAGCCCCTAAACCCTTGAAAGCCTCAAGAGCCTTATCACTACAACATGAGGATGAGATATGCCTGAGTGTGATATGTTCATTACTAATGAACAATTAGTGCGAAAGCAGAAAGACGATAAGGATGATTCCATGGTTGAAAAACCTAAAGAATCAATGATAAATAATGCATCATAAAAGGGCAGATTGGGCGCGAAGTCCTGATGAGGGATGTGTCAATCGAATATACAGGGCGACCCTCCAATTATATAGGGTGAAGAAATATTCAGGAAGGGCTTGAAAACCCCTTGACAAATTATTCAATATGTGCTATAGTGGTATTACAAAATAGCAAAGGAGAGATATCACATGACTATTCTTATTTTAGGCGTTGTTTTTTGGGCGGTATGCAAGATGTTTGGTTTTGGATTTAGATGGCTTATTGGTGTTCCTCTTGATGAAAATCTTGAGAAATTAACAAAGGAATACGATAAGCATAGTCCAGAATATTATCAAGAGCTACAGAGACAGTCTGAAGAAGAACAAAAGCAATATGATGATTGGGGATTTATTGAATAATTTGTAACCGTCGGACATGGTATCTGCTGCGGCACAATTTAGAAAATCTGGATTTAACGATCAGGACGCGGCATCGTTAGCAAAAACGGCGGCTTAACAAACTAGGTCGAGTATATGGTAACATATATGGTGAATAGGGTGAACTGCTGGAAGCCTAAGTCGAAAGATATGGTAATCAGCAACCAAGATTGAGATGAAATACTCAATAAGGCTCAGAGACTATCGAAAGCATAACAAATAAGAGTGGAGATATACCACTTGAAGCAAGTAGAGTACACAGTAGTGCTAACTGTGGAAGCGCCCTACCCTCATATAGTATGAGGTGATGATATAGTCCGAACTTATAGGAAACTATAAGATGTTGTGAATTTATTTGTGTAATAAGGAAATATTACCCAATAAATTCACAACTGATAGAGATTAGCACTCTCTATTGAACATAATTGATGTATCAGAACGTAGCCGACACTGCTATTTCAGCAGAAGATGCAGCTTCGTCTATTGTTTCACAAATTCGTGCGTTTGGCAAAGATGCTAGTTTTGCTACAGAAGTAATTGACGCATACAATGAGGTTTAATTTTGTAGACCTCTATAAACAGGGTGAACTGCTGGAAACCTAAACTATAGAAATATAGCATGGCAATCAGCAACCAAGACCAAGATGAAATACTTGGTAAGGCTCAACGACTATCGAACGCATTTTAAATAAGGTTGGGGATATACCAACTGAAGCTAGTAGAGTAGACAGAAGTGCTATCTGTCGAAGCGCCCTGCCCCTATTTAATAGGGTGATGATATAGTCTGTTCCTATTGGAAACGATAGGCGAGGATTCTATATTATAGAATAACCTCGGCTCGATTTAGCACATCGAGTCAAATACGAAGGCAAACAATTTTAGTGTAGGTACTAACGACTTGTCTAGTGCAATGGAAGTAGCATCTAGTGGCTTAGCTACTTACGGGAATTCATTCCAACAAACCATAGGCTAAAAACTTGGTCTATTAAAACAACCCTAATTGACTGGAAACCCCTTAGAGCTTTATCTACCAAATCATAACAGTGATGTTATGACGGCAAGAGTAATAACCTTGGTATGGTAAAAAAGATAAAGATTGGGCAATCAGCAGCCAAGCATCTATAGATACTAGATGAAGGTTCAACGACTAGTAAGTCCATTGATAACACTGGCATACCATCAAGTGGTGGGAAACGGGTTGGCACTATTATAGTGTAAGATATAGTCTAATCTCATACGAAAGTATGAGGAGTAATATACTCATAAAGGATTAACGACCCTTTATAAATATCAATGTAGTTACAGCTGGCACAGAAATCATGCAAGGACGCAGTGCTCAGGTTGCCAGGGGCCTAAATATGATTGCGTCGCGTATTGTAAAAAATCAAAGCGCTTTAGCAGCTTATGGGATTACTGTACAAAACGCAGATGGCTCATTAAAATCAACGTATGACGTATTAACAGAATTAGCACCACAATGGGAAGCAATGTCAGATGCGCAACGTGTCGCATTAGGCGATTCTATAGCTGGTACTAATCAATATAAAGTATTGGCTGCTGTTATGTCCAATATTAACACGGCAGTTAAAGCAAACGAAACAGCGTTATCCTCTCAAGGCTCAGCAATGAACGAAAACTCCAAATATATGGAGTCGTTTGAGGCTCATGTTACAAACTTAGATGCTAAGTGGCAAGAACTTTCTAACAATGTTGTTAATAATGATTTAGCCAAAGGAGTAATGTCTCTTGGTTCTTTACTATTAGATTTAGCGAATACTGGATTTGGGCAAGTATTAGTACAAACCACACTACTTACATCTATTGGTTGGGGTGCCACGTCGTTATTAAAAGCGATGAAGATTGTTTCTGCCGCGACTAAGCAGTTTAAATTATTTAGTGTTGCCATTGGTATGGCAAAAGTAACTTCCGAGGCTGGCATTGGTGCAATGGCTGGATTTAAAGGAGCAATTACGGCTGCTGGAGGTGCTGCTTCAGTAGCTCTACCAATTATCGCGGCACTATCAGCGGCTTTGGTCGTATTTGGTACGGTAATTCCCGCTATTGTAAAAGATATAGAAGAAGCTATACATGCAGCGTCATATGAGGGTAAAGTTGAGGCTTTTGAAAATGCGATAGAAGAAGTAGATAGATTACAAAACAAATACGAACAAGCAAAAAATAGACTGCAAGATTTAAACGCTGTACCATGGGAAGATAGAACTCCTGAAATTCAAGCTGAAATTGATAGATTGAATAATTTGATTGCAATCTATAAAACGATGGCAGAAGATGCAAAAGAAGAAAAAATTAAGGCTGCTCAAGAATTATTAGAAACAGCTCAAAATAAAGGTGTTACTGTTGGTGTTAATGCTGTTTATAACGAATCGAGTATTGGGCCTAAATTTGAATGGATTAAAAAAGATAAACAAATTGTTGACGCTTTAAATAAAACATATTTAAGCACAAGAGATGCAATAACCCAAGTAGGAATTGCGGTTGGTGGAGTAATTCCTAGTATAAAAGATTTGACGCAACAATGGTTGGATGCAGAAGAAGGTAGCGATGAACAAGCTAAGGCGTTAAATGCGTTAGAAGATGCTCTGCTGACTTATAATATTGTCATAAAAGAGAACAAGTTAACAACCGCTGAATTTTATGATGAGTTTGCAAAATTACAAGAAGGTGTTGGCGGTAAAGGCACCGATTGGGAACATGCCAGATTTACAATATTAGCAGAAGCTTTTAAAAAACAATATGATGCGTATAAAATTTTAAAACAAGAAGGCAAAAATGTAGACGCAACAGTTAAAAAAACTGCCCAAGAATTTGAGAACATGGCAGCTGTTGATTATATAGTCAGGCATAGTGCAGAATCTACAGCGCAACAAATACGCGGGTTAGCTGAGGCTTATGGCCTGACAGAGGAACGCGCTACATACTTAATCAAAGCTAATGGATACATAGCAAGGTCATTTACCGGAGTCGAGCAAGCATCTCAGGATATGTCATTTATCAATGCTCAAATCGGTCTTGCGGAATATGTTGATATGGTGGACAAAGCTATCAATGCTAAAACAAGATTCGATAATGCAATAGCATCTGGCGGTTTTGATTATTCTTCTGGCTATGAAGGGTTTGCAGATGTATATTCTGAAATGCAAGAATTGCTAGAAGGCGGTCAAATTGGTGGCGAATTCAGAGTTGGTGCACAACTGCTATTCGATGAAAGCACGTATCAAAAATTTATAGATGCCTTAGAAAATAATGTACCTGAAGCTATGCGAATCGCACAAGAAGCTATGGCTAAATTATTGCCCTTGTTTGGTGATGCTAAAAACTCCGGTCTTGGTTTTGTCTATGCAATGCAGCAACTAGCCGCAAACGGTAAATTAGTAGGTGCTACATATCAAGACGTTGATGGGCAAACAGAGATTACTATCACCAATTTAAAAGAATTGGCTAGATCACTTGGTACTAGCGAATCTGGTGTGTTTGCTGCAATTCAGGCATGGAAAGAATACGGCATTAACACCAAATTAACATCTGATGATTTAATTGGATACTTAAATGATATTGGCGTAGCAACAAAAAACAACAATATTGACATGAACAATGTTGTTAAAAAAATGCGTGAGCTTGGAGCTACAGACCAAGATATAATGTCGTTGCAGAGCTTATTGCAAAACATGTCTGACGTTACGCTTCAAAATCCAGTCAATAGCATTGAAGATTTAAAAGATGAAGCTGGTAATGCTGACGATGCTGCAGACGATGTATATAATACATTGCAAGGTATAAAAAGCACGACATTTATTCAAGTTCGTACACAGTTAAGTTTGTTGGGCACTAGCTTAGACACTGTTAAGAAAAAAGCCAATGATGCCGCCGCTGCTGTTGGTAGTGTTAATAGAGCTGCAGGCGGTAATAGAGATAAACGCGGGAATGGCGGCAAAGAACCAGAAGGCGGAAAAATTGCAAAGGGCACAAGAAGCGCTCGTGGCGGCTTGACGTTAGTAAATGAAGAAGGCCCAGAAATCATTCAAGAGAATGGCAAACAACGTATAGCCAATAATGGTCTGCCGACACTAACCAATATCAAAAAGGGCGCAGTTGTTTATAACGCAAAAGACACAGCTAAAATGACCATGCGAAAAGCAGGCATTAGCGGCTCTGTAACGGTGGCATCCTCTTACTTAGACCAGTTGTTTAATAACTATGGACTATCTTCTAGCGGCTCTGGCTATGCATCGTCTGGTAGCTCATCAGGATATTCATCTTCGCACACGTCCTCTGGTTATAGCGGTGGATCATCTAGCGATACAGAAGATGCTTGGAAAAAAGAATTTGAAGAATGGTTAAAATGGAAAGACCATCAATTAGATATGGATCAAATTACAGAACAAGCATATTACGATGAATTAAACAAAATGAATGAAAAATATTTTGCTAATAGGGCTGAATATTTGGAAGATTATTGGAAGTATCAAGAGCAAATCTATAAGTGGCAAAAGGATAAAGAAAAAGACCTTTTAAATCGACAGCTTGACGATCTAAAAGAATTAGAAGATGCCATTAACGAAAAATACGATGCACAGATAAGCGCACTTGAGGACGAGAACAAAGAGCTAGACGATCAATTAAAATATGAGGAGCTACTTGAAAACTTAGCTAAGGCAAAAGCAGAACGGGTTCTTGTTTACAAGGATGGAAGATTCCAATATGTTTCTGGCGGACAAAGCGTATATGATGCACAGGCCGCACTAGATGCTTATAATCGTGACAAGGCATTAGAGGCACAGAAGGAAGAAATAGAAAAGCTTAGAGAGAATGAACTTTCTGCTATTTTAGAGCAAGAAGAAAAAATCAACAAACAATTAGAAGATTTGTCGGATAATAAGGGCTATGCTAGTGGTTCTTTTGGTGTTCGTGGCGGTCTATCTTTGGTTGGTGAAAATGGGCCTGAGTTGCGTGTCCTGAATCGTGGCGATGGTATTGTTCCTGCTGATGCAACGGCAAATATAATGCGATGGGCGGGACAAAGTCCACGTTCGTTTAAGAGCGGACTTTTAAATGAACTACGGAATAATGTTGGTGGTGTTGTACAACATTTTGAAAATATAACATTGCCAAATGTTACAGACATTATGAGCTTCATGAACGAAATGAAGAGATTGAGTAGATACGTATATCAGATGTAGTAACGGATATATAAGAGAGGGCTAAACGTCCTCTCTTATATATTTTATAGAAAGCGGTGATATATTGAACGATAACTTTAATATTTTAAAAACTATGCAAACTGTTGCTAAGACAACACAAAGCAAACTTGATTACGATAAAACATATAGAGGATATGTTATATCACAAAACAGTAACGGAAAATATAAAATAAAAATCAATGGGCATATATATGAAAATGTAGACAATCCTAACGGATATACAATATCAAGCGGCGATGTTGTGAGGGTAACGTTTCCACAAAATAATGCGTCTCAATGTTATATTTGTTTAGGGACAACAAAAGATGGTACCGTATCAAATGTAAAAAGCGTAAACGGTAAAACAGGAGATGTTCAATTAACTCAAGATGATGTTCCAAACGGAAACACTTATGTTAGGACACATAATGATTTTACAACGGAAGATAAGAACGCAATATCAAAAAATGCACAAGACATTACAGCTTTACAACAATCTAAGCAAAACAATATAACAGGTGGCGCATCCAGTATAACGAGTGCCAACCTTGGTGCAAATAAAGCACTTGTGTCTAATGCGTCTGGGAAGGTTGCTGTAAGTAATGTAACAAGTACGGAATTAGGGTACTTATCTGGCGTTACAAGCAACATTCAAGAGCAGATAGATTCCAAAGTGCCAACGTCTGTATTACCTAGCGATGTTTTACCAAAGGCTGACCGTGGAAGTGGAAACGCTGGTACATCTGAAAAATATTCTAGGGGCGATCATGTTCATCCGTCAGATGCCTCGAAACTGGATAAAAATGGTGGCGAAGCAAGCAATTTACTAATTGTTGATGGTTATACTATAGTTGACCAAAATGACAACAAGGTAGATGTTAGCCAATTAGATGGGGTGTTAGAATTTTCTTCAAGTGGTAGCGATCCTAATGTTGTATTGAGATATGTTGGGGACCCAGTAGATGAATATGACGCGGTTAATTTAAAAACGTTGGGAACAATAGCTGATGAAATCGATACTACTGCGCGTGACGCTTTAGCTGCGGCACAAGGCGCGCAATCAAATGCCAGTTCAGCATTAACAGAAGCGCAAAGCAAAGCCCCGAAGAATCACGCTAGCACGATAACGACATACGGCAAGGGCACATTGACAAATTACGGGCATGTCAAACTATCGGATTCCATCCTTAGTACCTCAAGCACTGATGGCGGTACTGCCGCGACACCCTATGCAGTAAAGCTGGCATACGACCTGGCAAACAGAGCCGAAACGAAGCTGCTGGGCGGCAAGAAAATCGTCTGTGGTTGGTCCGCCGTCAAGTTTAAAAACACGGGCCAGACGAATACAACCATCAATTTTGGGACGACGTTCACCGCAAAGCCGATTGTGATTATCGGGCAGCCGTTCAATGGCGTAATTTGTACCGTATTCAACGATGCGGTTACAACGACAAATTTCACCGTAAACGTCCCCGCCGTCGGCTCTTCGACCGTCTCGACCCGCAAGATGGCCTGGGTTGCCATTGGAGATGTATAAATATAGGAGGTGGAAAAGTGACGATTCAAGGAATTGTTTTAGGTAGCTCTGGCTTATTGATTGTTATATTGTCGTTGATTGAGGTATCTAAAATTAAGATAAATCCATGGTCAGCATTGGCAAAAGGAATTGGAAGAGCTATCAATTCTGAGATCATTACAAAACTAGAAAGCCTACAAAATCAATTAGATTCGCACATTCAACGATACGAAATGCATAATGTAAATGAATGTAGAACACGCATCTTGCATTTTGACAATGAAATATTGCGAGACATGCCACATACCAAAGAAGAATTTATTGAGGTAATGGCTGAAATGGACGGGTATGAAGAATACTGTGCAACGCATCCACAATATAAGAACAATCGAGCCATTCATGCTATTGAAAATATCAATCGTACATATAATGAAAGATTAAAAAAGCATGATTTTCTAGTATGAGATAAAGGAGATGATGCAATTGGCACTCGTAACACCTAACTTGCAACCCATTGCGTCCTTTGATGTTACTGAATCTAAGGACATTACATTTATATCTGATGGCGGTGATAAGCCAGTTAAAGCTATATTAAATATAAATGTGCAGAATCAAACATACCAAAAATCATATATCACCAGCGTATCATCTTCAACGTCCGAATATACTATCACATTGCCAGCAAATTTTTTAACAGGTTATAATTTTGGTAACAATAAGACATATGAAGTGACTGTTTCAACATATAATTATCAAGGGCAAATTTCTGAAAAATCCAATATTGAAATTTTTACCGCATATACAACTCCAGAGGTAGTAATAGTTAGTCCGACAACGACGCATGAAAGTGCAACATTAACTTGTACCTTTACATATTCGCAAAAAGAAGGCGAGGAAATAAATAAATATAGTTTCCGCCTATTAAATTCCATAGGCACACAGTTAGACTACTCTAACGATATATTATATTCTCAAGATAAATCTTTATCCTATCAATTTAAAACAGAATTGGTAAACGACGGAACATATGTTGTAGAGGTAAACATTGTTACAGTTGGCAATACAAATATTGTAAAAACAAAAACATTTATCGCACAATATATTCAAGCGTCTGATTATTTCCCGCTTATAGTTGATAACAGTGCGACTTGTGAAAACGGCATCGTTGTTGTAAAATCTGAACTTGTTTTATTTGAAGGTGAAGCTTATCCTTCGCCACCAACATATATAAACAATGATTATGTTTCTTTAGTAAAGCCTGGTAGTTATGTAATATTTGATAAAGGATTTGAGATAAACGGCGATTTTGCATTGATAATAAAATTTAATTCACCAGTCCTTTATCCAGTAAATAAGTACGGCGATGCAGAAAAATCTATTATCGAAATGACTAAGAAGAATGAAGCTAGCTACATTATAATAAATGTAGAAGAAGGAATATCAGATACAAACAAAGTACGTGCTGAGGTTTGTATAAAAGACGGCCCGTTTTACTATAGAGTATTAAGCGATTATATAAATAAAGCCGATGCTACCAAAGATTATAGAATAGTGTTAAGAAAAATAGATAATTTATGCGATATATCTTTTGAGGTGGTGAGTAAATGATAGCCTTATGTGGATATGATTTATACTTGGGTATAAATGCGTTAAATCCAAATCCTACAGTTAAGAAAACGATTGATTCTATAAAATTAAGAAATGCTATATTTGACTATTTATATGGAACATATTCAACAAATATAAATCCAAATGAACCGTTAGAATGGAATTTCTTAACTATAATGTTTGCGCAATTTATGAATACGTTAAATGCTGGTAACTTATCAGAAACTCTTAGTAATATATCAGCGGTCAAGGTTGTGCGTACAAATATTGACACTGGCGATAAAATCACGGTATATGAAAAAGCGATAAACAATCCAACAGTAGAAGAATTTAACTTCATATTCAAAGATTTTGCAGGAAAGAATGGCGGACGATATGTATATAGCGTGATACCAATTTTAAAGTCTGGTGTATCGTCATCTTCTGTACAAACCAAACCGGTAACAGTGCAATTTAAGAATGTATTTCTGTCTGATAATACATATTCCTACGAGATGGTAGCAGATGTAAAATATGGCAATGGAACTCAAAAAGTAAATGTAGAGACGTTTGAGCCTATTGGCAGAAAATATCCAGTATATATTTCAAATGCAGATACAAACTATCAAACTGGCTCCGTAAGTTCAAAAGTTATTGGTAATTATTTTGATATTAAAGAATTTAATAAGCAAGATATAACAAAGCAAAAAGACGAAATATTAAAATTCTTAACAAACAGAAAGCCAAAAATTTTAAAAGACGCAAATGGCAACATGTGGCTCATAGCCATCACCAGCGCACCTTCCATAGAATATGATAACAAATATAATGCTGGCATTATGGATATATCCTTCAATTTTATGGAAATTGGGGACACAACAAACGAAAAGGATATGATAAATTGTGGGATTGTTCCATTTACGTTGTAAGCGATAAAACAAAAGGAGGTGGACAATCAGAATGGATAGGGATGTTTATCTACAATCCGTAAGAAATCAACACATAAAAATTGATATGTTAGAGCTAGATGCTAAAACTGGTCAATTTATTACCATAGAAGAAATTACAGGAAATGTATTATCTGGTAGTATATCTATCAATGCAACGTCTGATATTCGCAGAACGTGCGATATATCTTTAATTGTAACCGATGCGTCGTTTGATATCAGCCCTGGCAGTAAAATATATTTAGATAAATATATTAAAGTGCAATGTGGAATTGATAATTTTAAAACCGGTGAAACGGTATGGGAGAACTATGGCATATACATGATAAATTCTCCAAAATGGGATTATAATGCGACCACGAACACCATATCTTTCCAAGGGGTAGATTTGATGGCTGCTTTAACTGGTTTGAGAAATGGATATTTGCCAGGGCTTCCGGTCACAATTCCTCAAGGCAGCTCTGTAAAAGAGGTTATGACTGCGATATTAAATGATTTTACGGAATTCAAAAGAAGCGTAATATCAGAATGTGTAAACGTCGATGGATCAATTCAAGAAGTACCCTATGATATAGAAATAGAGCAAGGAAGTACGGTATACAATATTTTAGACAAGCTAAGAAATATTTTACCAAATTATGAGATATTTTTTGACACTAACGGAGTATTTAGATATCAAAAAATACCAACAGGCTCCAATGAACAAGTTGTTTTAACGGACGACCTATTAAAGCACAACCTCATATCCGAAGAAATAACAACAGATTTTTCTAACATTAAAAATGCCATTATAGTGTATGGAGCGACAAAGGATGTTCAACATTTTTCTACTGAAACAACATTTGAAAAGTTTGGCGCCAGCAATTATTTCACGGTAAAATTTCCGTCTATAACAGAAATGCAAGATAATACTTTATACGGATTTGACTTTAATAACACAGTTGCGGGATGGTGCTATTTTGCAATTCTAGGTAAGGACGATGTAAAAATAGGCGATTACATATTAGTCGATGAGAATTATCAGCAAACCATGTTGAGCGATAAGCCTTATACAGAAGTTGGTGAAGCGCACCCATATGTATTCACATATCAATCGTCCCATCCTGAATATGTTATCAATCTTGGAAATTTACAATCCTATGCAATATCAGAGGATAAAAACAAAGATAGCCCATTTTATGTATATGGGCCAGTTGGTAAGATAACCCAGGTATTTTGTGGAGGAGAATACGACAATATCATGTCTGATAATTTGGCGCAACAAAGGGCGGACTATGAATTGTGGAAGCACACTAGACTAAATGACTCTATACAATTTACTTGTATTCCATTGCACTTCTTAGATGTCAATAAAGTCATAGAACATAAGCCACTTGGTAATGACGAATTGAAAAAATATATTATAAAATCAATAAGCGTTGATTTATCAGAATCAGGACAACAAACAATAAATGCTATAACGTATTATCCATTATACCCAAATATTTAAATAGAGGTGATAAAAATTGGCTACAACATTTCCAGATCAAATACAAGAATTTGATGAAAAAATGAATATAGACCCAACCACAGATACTGTATATCTAAAAGCATATCAAGAAGCCGTTTTGGCTCAAGATATCGTTGCAATGCGAGAAGCATTATCACAGATTCCATTGATAGAAAAAAAGCTGATAACGTCTGAGGATTTTAATGTGTTGACCGATACCTGTTATGCATTGCAACAATTTTTCCTTGCAAGATATAGTTCAGCATATATCGTAAGTGAAACTCAACCCACCACTCAGGCGAAGGGCGATTTTTGGATTAGAATAGATAAGTAAGGCGGTGTGAACAATGAGCTTTACTTATTTTAAAAGAGAGGATATTCATTATTCGCAAAAAATATTTTGGAAAGATTTTTACAATTTTTGTTTTAACGGAAATTATCAGGCTGCATTAAACTATTATCTTCAAAATGCAGAAAAAATATCTAATGCAACATATAATAATACTCTATATAATACGTCAGCAAATAATTTAACGTATCTACAAAATTTAAATGACGACACTTTTAAGAGCGATAAAATAAAGGTATCAAAAACTCCGCCAGAACAAATGACGAAGGGTCAGATTTATTTTAAAGAGGAGGAATAATAATTGGGAACCAGTAAAAATGTAACGTGGCAAGAATATAATGGGACGGATTATGATGTTCTACTACCACAACCATCTATTGCTACCGCTGATAGAGTTGGCGGTATTATTGCTGAGGAAGCAGAGATGCCACAGATTCCAGGACTTGAGGATCAACGTGTATGCAAAATGAGTCCGTCTACACACAAGTTGCTAATACCAGCTAGTATTAATCCAGCACTGTTAAATCCTGCCGTACCTGTCAATAAGGGTGGCACAGGTGCAAAAAATGCAGAGCAAGCACTAATAAATTTGGGCGTTAAAGATTATGTAATTAAATTAGACGTGCTTGACAATTGTGAACTTGTTACATACAAAAGTGGACGTAAGGTGTTGACCGAAAGACGTTTCAATTCAAGTAGTATTAGTCTACGAACACCAACTGATGATGGAAAATGGTATAAAACAAATATCAATGTATTTACTCCGTCTGTTCCTTCTACATCAATTGGCAATATGAACACATGGAAGTATTGGAATTTACAAGTTGTTACAGTTGGTTCTAATGACGTTCTGCCAATGTTTGTCAATATTCAAACTGGTTATGATCCAACGACCAGGTCAATACCGTGGAGATTGTTTTCAACTAGTAGTTTGACCTTTAATGCGAATCAGCTACTGTTTCTTTTGACGGTTATAGTATGACAGGCGGCAACTTCAATCTATATGGTGATTTTTGCACATCAAAATAAAGAATAAAAATCTAAACGAATATAATTAAATAAATGAAAGGAGTTGGTAGAGGTGAATATAACATTAACTGACACTAAAGTATCCCTCGATACACATACACTTGCATTTGCAAAGAACAATCTTGTTAATGAAATTATATGCACTGTAGACACCGATGAGTCATGGACTTATAGAATTGATGTCCTATACTCACAAACAGATTGCTCCGGAAATCCGTTATATAATATTATCAATTTGAATAGAACTGGCAATGTATGCTCTGCGTTGCTTACTATTGCTATGTTGCCATTTAGCGGCAAGTATACCATGCAGTTGCGTGGTATAAAAGACAAACAGATATATCATAGCGATATTTTTGAGGTGTGGGTAAAATATAGTATTGACCCTAGCAATGTATACGACCCAGTTCCTAGTGAATTTTATCAAATTGAAGATAATATTATCGAGATAAACAACCATCCTCCTTATCCTGATATTAGCGGATTCTGGATGATATGGAATCCAACTACACACAAATATGAGCTTAGTGCAATTCCGGTTCCTACTGAAGCTGGTGGAGACAAGACATATGTTCACAAGCAGGTTATTGCCTCTAATACATGGGATATCACGCACAATCTATATAAGTATCCATCTGTGTCTGTTGTAGATACAGGCGGCAATGTTGTGATTGGTGATGTGGAATATACCAGTTTGAATACATTAGTAATAAAATTTATTGCACCATTCAGTGGAACGGCATATCTTAACTGATATGAGTAAGGAGGATGATATTTTATGCAGTTTTTAACTAATCTAAATCTTTTGTCCAATGAACTACAAAATGCTGTAATTCAGGTATTAGCAACTGACCCAGCCAATGCAAAGATCGGGCAGATTTATTATAACAGTACACATAAGGCACTGATGCAATATGATGGTACACAATGGGAAAAAGTAGGCGTTGTATATCAGCAAGGCTCTACTACGGGTGCTGTCATTACAGGGCTTGATGATACTGGTAATGTAACTACTACCAACGTCACGGGGCTTACTCTGACTGGCTATACACCTGTTGAGGGTGGCTATGTTTCTGATAAGATGGCTCTAGGTGCGGCAATTAAAGCCCTAGACACAGCTGTTCAGAATGCTGTATCTGGTGGTGGCGAAGTCAACCAGAATGCATGGTCTAAAATTTCTATTCCTGCTCAGAGCACGGCTGATACGGCTGTTGCTGGTCAAACAGCGGACACGACACTAAGCTCTGATGCTAAAGTTGATACGTTCACAATCAAGACTGGAAATAAATGGGTCGACATTAACGGCTCTGGTAAAACGGTCAATATTGGGCATAGCCTAAGTGGCGTTACGGCTGGTACTACTGGTTCAGCTAATAGTGTGCCTGCCATTACTGTTGATGCGGCTGGTCATATCACAAATGTTGAAGCTAAGGCAATTACGGCTGAAGCTATTGGAGCGGCTACTACAGCAGAGGTAGAAGCGGCACAGAATGCGGCGACTGCGGCACAAGCAAGCGCAGATGCAAAGGTAGCTTCTGTCACTGCTGCTGCAAATGGCGGCATTGATATTGGCGGCACTAAGACTGCACCTACTGTTGGTATCAAGCTAGACCCAACACAAGGCAACGCGGCTACTCTAGGAGCGGCTGGTCTTATGGTCACAATTCCAGAGGTGACTATTCCAGAATACAGCATTGTCAAGCTAGGCACAGCAACAGAGGGCTATATCGCCACATATCAGCTTCAGAAAGATGGCGATCAGGTTGGTGTAAACATTGATATTCCAAAGGATTATCTAGTCAAATCAGCCGAAATCAAGACATCTGCTGGCGAGGGAGACCCATCTGGTCTACCTGCTGACTCTAAATATATTGATTTTGTTATCAATACCAAAGTCGGTACTGGCGAAGAAAGCCATATCTACCTAGATGTTCAGAGCCTAGTTGATGCTTATACGCCGGGGAACGGCATTGAGATTAGTGAAGCTAATCTTATCTCAGCTAAGGTTGTTGCGGCTAATGGTCTATCTGTTGGAACATCTGGTATTGCTATGGGGATTGCATCTGGCACTGCGACTGGCGCAATGTCCTCTGCGGATAAGGGCAAATTAGACCTTATTGATGAAGGTGCTACTGCTAATACAATCACGCTAAATGGCGCGGTTACACCTGACCCAACATTTTATGCGCCTACTACTGTTGGTATTGCTGGTCAACATCTTGTATCAAGTGGCACAGGCGCACCAACATGGCAGAATATGCCCACCATTCTCAAGAAATATACCGAATACAATGATGCTCTAACAGTAACAGGCGGCGTATTTACTTGGACTATTGCAAAGGCAACGCATGGTATTACTACCCCTGCCATTGTTCAGCTCTTTGAAGAAGCAACTGGCGAAATGGTTATAGCTGATGTTACTGTTGATGGTAATAGAGTTGTGACAATCAAGATAGTTGGTTCGGGCACATTAGCAAGGGGTACATATAGAGTTGTAATCATTGGATAATTATCTCTGGGATAATATAAAGGAGATATAACATATGAAATATATAGGACAATATTCATCTCCGGAGGATATAGCCACATTAGATAACGTGCGCAGTGTAGAGATATTAGCTACGGATGCGAGTAATTTAGCTGATAGCGCAAAAAATGCGCTTGCTGAGCACGTTGATGATACAAATATCCATGTTACGTTAGCGGAGAAAACGACATGGAATGGAAAACAAGATAAAATCACAGGCGCGGCCACTACAATTACAGACGACAACTTGACTGCCAATCGTGCATTGGTATCTAATTCATCTGGCAAGGTAGCTGTATCTATTGTGACCTCAACTGAGTTTGGTTATCTCGATGGTGTTACTAGCAATGTGCAGACACAATTAAATGGAAAACAGCCAAAAATCACTGTCAATGGCATTATTCAAGGCGATGGGGCTGGCAATCTATCTGCCGCTGAGTTGAATCCAGCTTCTGTTGGACTAGGTAACGTTGATAATGTCAAACAATATAGCGCATCCAATCCGCCTCCTTATCCAGTTACGAGCGTGAATGGGCACACAGGCGCTGTTACGGTTCACGAAGTACCAGTTGTTACCACCGCTGATAATGGAAAATTCTTGCGAGTCGTAAATGGAGCATGGACGGCTGCAGCGATTGCTGACGCGAATGGAGGTAGTTTCTGATGGCTGAATATTTAACAAATACAACCGATCTAACAAAGGTTGCATCGGCTATTCGGGAAAAGGGCGGAACATCTGCCCCACTGATATACCCAGACGAATTTGTGACAGCCATTCAGGCAATTGAGACTGGCGGTGGCATACAATGGTATGCATCAATAGATTAAGTGGAGGACTAATATAATGCCTATAATGCGCGCAGTGCCAAGCGCTTCAAATAAAACATTCAAAATCCCTTGCTCTGGCGAGGGAATATTTGTGGCTGTTAACACAATACTTAGAAATGGAAGTATAACATATTGGAATGGGACTAGCATGCTATTGATGTCCTCTGGAGACTACTGTCAAATAAAAAGCATAACAGTTCAAGATGGTGTGGCTACGGTTGTGGTGTTTAATGTTAGCGGAGCTAATGACAAATCAACACGTGTTTGTTTTATTCCAGGGAATCCACTTGCAAGCAATTAAATCAAACAATATCCTCTATGGCTCATATTGGGTCATAGAGGATAAATTTTAATTTAACTAGGATGTGATAATATATGGCAACAATCAGAGCCGCAGATGGTGGCTATCTATTAAATTCTGACCAATTTAATTATACCAAAGATGCACAGGGTAGACCTGTACTTAATGTAAAAGGCGTAGCCGGTGATGGTGGTGCAACTGGTGATTTCAAGTCAGATGGCACAGTGCCAATGAGTGGTAACCTATACATGAATGGCAATAATATCATGGGCGTTAAGTCCATTAGCAATACAGATAGTGGAATGGCTATTGAATCAGAGGTTAGCTTGAACAACCATAAGATCACTGACCTGCTTAATCCAACAGCTGACCAAGATGCCGCAACTAAGGCATATGTTGACGCTATTTTACCAGCATTCACAGCGGCTGATAATGATAAGGTGCTGGGCATTGTAAATGGCGCATTAGCATGGGTAGCTAAAGCATAATATAGAGAGGGGAATGAAATATGGCTAATTGGTGCGGAGGAATCCGACTAGATAAAAATACACTCAAGATTATTGATGGTGTAATTTGTGATGTAAATGCAACAACTGTTGACAAAAGTAAAGCAGTATCTACTTGCGGTCAGCTCTGGGATGGCGCATTATTTACCGTGGTTAAAGTTGGCGGTGCTGGTTATATCACCCTACATAGTTCGGAAGGTGAGGATATTGGTGCGCCTGTTATGTATCGTGGCAATTGCGGTGTTGGTCTTGATGGGCGCTTTTTCAAGGTAGTAAAGGGTGCTGTTACATTACAGGAGGGCTTCCTGCTTACTGTTGATGTAACGCCAAAGGACGCTATCATCACTGTGACTGATGTTGATGATGAGACGGTTGAACCTGTTGCTGGAAATACCAAGCAATTCCTATTAAAGGGTATTGGTGATACATATACCGTTACGGCTACTAAGACAGGATATACTACTGAGGCTAAACAGGTCAAGAATACAGGCGACCAGACGTTTACTATTGTAATGAAAGCGGCTACTTAATATAAATTTATGGGGAACATTGGATAGATTATTATGTCTACCATGTTCCCCATTTTTTTTACTCGTTATCGTTTATAGCTGCGCAATATCCTTCGTCGTAATTCTCTAACGCCATATATAAAAGATTTATAAATGTTTCGCACATTGATTTGGATGAACCAGAGAAAATACTAATTGCTTCGTCTGGCTCTTCTGGATAATACAGCTCTACACGGTATCTACTACCATTGATACATAGTCGTGGTAGAATCATGGTTAAACTCCTGTAGATATAAACGGATTGTACGAAGAAAATCTCCCGGTTCCTTTATCTCTTATCCATTTTCGATATTGCGACAAGTTATCATCACCAATCAGATGTGACCAATTCTTTTTTTGAACAATATTGTTAATGGTTGATTTATTCACGTTAAATAATTCCCCTATTTCTTGAAAAGATAATTCTGTTGTTTTAATATAATTAACAATCTTTAATACATCATCATTTGATAACTTTGCTTCATGGTTTAACTCTCCCGTGCCTTTGTTACTTCTGATAGACGAGTTTACGCTTCTTTCCATCCACTCAAGGTTTGTATAGTGATTATTTGTAATATCCCCATCTATATGATTTACAGTTGGGTCTTTCATAGATGTCGGATAGTCACTGACAAATGTTACAAGAACCAACGTTGCTACTCTAAACATTTTTGCTTTTCCATATGTGGTTCTTAATCCTATTGATAAATAACCATTTTTATCAGTTTTTGGGTGCATTAAATTTTTAGTATATCCTGAATATATGTCACCATATTCATTTATTTTATACATCCCAGATTTTATCCCTCTGCAATTTAACTCATAAAAACTCATAATATCTCTCCATTTCAAAGATTATATTTAGATGGGGAGGGGTGATAGGAAATGGCTATCACCCCTTAGAGTAAGAATACGTCTACTCTTACACCCTATTTAATTATACCATACAATCAATGATTTGTCAAGAGGTTTTTGATTTATTTTCCGCTAGAACCAAACCCTGATGCCCCGCGTTCTGTCTTATCTAGTTCATTTACTTCGGTAAAGATTGTATCGAAGTAGGGCAATAAAGTGAATTGAGCAATTCTATCGCCATGATGGATAATTTTAGTCTCATTGGTATCGTTATGGAGTGGAATCAACCACTGGCCGGTATATGGTTCATCAATCACAGCGACACAATTAGCTGGTCTTAGCCCTTCTTTTGTTGCCAGTCCGGAACGTGCAAAGACAGCACCCCAATACCCATGAGGGATGTTAGTTGCAAAGCCGGTTGGAATTTTTACCGTCTCATGAGGGCCAATAGTAATCTCGCCGTCACTTCTAAAAGATAAAGCATCAGCGTAAATGTCAAAACAAGCATCGGTAGGATGGGCTTTCTTAGGCAATGTTGCTGTTTCAGATAAACGCTTAATTTTTAATTCAAGCATCGTCTTTTTCCTTGATTGTTTTATTATATCCACATGGGTGGAACTCAGTACATAAGCCGTCTCTATATTCACATAATGGTACTAAATAATCTTTGAACTCAGGATTAACTTCTATAACTTGCTTAACAATTTCTTGCATGACGGCTCTTGTCTCAGGCGAGGCTTGATTGCATAGGCGCTTGTGAGCCATAAATACAAGCTCTTGTGCGTTGATAGACATAACATGGCTTACTAGCTCGTCTTGTGGTGCTTTGTTGCGGTCATATTTATTTTGTCTATCATTACGCTGAGATTGCACATAATGATTTACTCCAATATGATGACGAACAAAATGCACTGATACCCAATATGGGATGACCATATGAATACCAAACCATAGCTCTCTAAGTGGGCTATGTTCAGATGCAATCAGCTTACGTTTCCATTCATCAGAAGGAAGAGATGTTACATTTTTCCCAACCGTGTTCAATGTACAATATCTACACCATGCCCAATCTTCATCTGTTGGATGTTTTTTTAATTCTACATAAATATGGTTCAAATAATCAATCCTCCTTATCACATTCAGCTAGAACATCCTCTGTAATGTCATGGCATTCAATATCTACCATATATAGCTTGTCGCCATCATAACAATCTGGCGAATATGTGACCATATCAACCTCCACACAGGTGTCATCATCGACCCATACGCGCTCACCAATGCGAGGGACAATCATGTGTGCGGTATTAGTATATGACCATGTATGTCCTTCACAATCTGCATTATCGTCAATAAAATATCTTAGCAGAAATTCCATCTACTCAATCCTCCCATTGATACAATTTGCAAAAATATGACAGAGTGTCTTTTTCGATATATTTTTGCTTAATAACATATACGTCCTGCATTTCAATAGAGCTATCTACAGGTAATGACACCATATCTCCAATATTGGGATATGACATAAAATCTTCATCAGAGCATGAACAGATAAGTTGTTCGTTCCCCATCGTATCATTGTAAAATTTAATATTGTTCATAATCATTCTCCGGTGTCGTTCCCAAAGTCTATGTCACAATCGTGGCAAGCATAGCCAACGCAATCCAATACAACATCGCCATATCGCTCTTTGTAGTGATACGAATCTAACTTTTTCCCACATTTCCTACAGCAGTATCTACGGTCAAGCTCTCGGTCTAAAATGTAAACATCGTCTAACGGAAAATATTTTTTCATATACGCAAGACATCTACCCAATGTTTCTTCATCGCCTAATTTGTTATAATACGATGTTAAAGCATCAATAATTTCATAAATCATATTATACAAATCTCAGCCCCTTTCTTTTCATTAGGTAGCAATATCTGCCGCAGTCAATTAGATAGATTGTTTCTCCGGATTTATTTTTGTGCCATTCAATAACTTTTCCGTATTGACAATGGCGAGGCTTATTGTTCCAATGGAATTTAGATGCGTAATAAATGTCAATATTGTTATCTTCAAACCAGTCAAGATCACCTTGCCACCAGAAATTTTCTTCAACGATAATTGCATTTCTTTTATTCATTTGTTGGCGCCCTCCCTATCTAAACAACATGCGTTGCCATTGTTCAGATACGATTTCGACATACTCTTTAACCGCATCGTTTACGTCTACCATATTATTGTATTTCTCTATGAGATTGTTGTTAGACCATCTATAAACCCATTTGTATTTATTAGACATAAAGACAATGGAGTTATTGTAGATGGTTATTTTTCCATTCAGTGTTTGTTGGACAGAATCTAAGAAGATTTTCAAATATTTTTTATACTCCATAGCATTCACCCCGTATACAAAGATTTATATTTGCGAATATATTTTACCAATTTTTTAATATCTCGCTTTGTCGTTGCATTTGAAAATGAAACCCTAATTACATGTGGCGCATATTCTGATGGAATGTTACAAGCAGCTAGTACTCTGTAGTCTTTGTTGTCTGCACACGCACTATGCCCTACAGACACATAAATTTTTTTCGACGCCAAGTAGGATTGCAAAGAATCTGCGCTAATATCAAACAACAAGATAGAATTGATGGCGTTTGTTTTCTCGTGCTGAGAATCTACCACATATGAGGTCAATGAATTTTTATAAAGCTGCTTTTGCAAAAACCTAGATAAATCGTCAAAATGCAATTCGTTCAAGTTGTCTACTGATCTGCACAGTGCTTTTGTAAGTTGCTCAATTCCATTCAAGTCTTTTGTTCCGCCTAAGAAAAATGTAGGCAAGTATTTTTTCAATGAATTAGATACCCAGACAAATCCAATGCCCGGTCTAACACCAAATTTATGAGCCGATGCAAAAACCATATCGCAATATTTTGAAATATCTTCTGGAATCTTATTGTGTCCAATAGCCGCTGTAATATCACAGCAACAAAACGCGCCGTACTCCTTGCAAATATTTCCAATGGATTCTACGTCATATACGCGCCCAGTGATATTATTTGTAAGCATTTGATATACAAAAATCTGGTCGTACCAATCTTTTTCTTGTAAACGCTCCAATTGAGCAAGCAAATCTGTTGCGTCATTAAATACACCATGCGATACATTCATGATTGATTCATGCTCAAAGCAACTAACTAAATTCGTGTATCGCAAAAAACGCATCTTATAATTCAATTGTTCCAACAATGTGGTGACATCATGACAGAACAAAAGATTTCCATCGTTTAAATTTAGCTTAGCACGGATTGCATTTTCAAAATTTTTTAATGCTACAGCTTCATCTTTTGCGTATTGCTGATTAGAATTCAACATCCATCTTTTTTTCACTTTAATTTCAGGACAAGTAGAAGCGTAGTCTAAATATACCATTTCTTCACCTTCTTTCTTAACCAATCACATTATAATATTTTTTATCAAACACTCTACACGTCAATCCATAAAACTCTTTAGGAAATAATACCTTGTATACTGGGAATCCATCAACAATTTTTGTGATATATCCGACTACTCCTGAAGTTGATTCGATATATTTTCCTTTTCTAAACATCCTTGACAACCTCCGTTTGATTTATTGTACTTATATGTTATCATATAAAACGAAGGTTGTCAAGGATTATTTTTTATTTACTCACATTTTGTCCAGCCACATGACTTACAAATTTTACAACCGCCCTCAAACATGACTGGTTCACCGCATTCAGGACAAGTCTGTCCCACATTTCTAAGTGCACTGGCTAGTTCATTCATTGATTTAGTTGTCTTTGCTGATGCTTCTTCTAGTTCTTTGAATGTGGCATTAAGTTTGGATGATAGTGTATCATTCTCTTTATCATCTAGCTCATTCTGCATCTCGTTATACATCTCTACTAAAGCATTACCAATAGCCATAGGACAACATGAGCCTTTACTTGTATCATGGTGAGTTGCTTTTCTAGTAGCATAGGATGGGCATACACCAGTTGAATCAAGCTGGTCTTTGATGGTCATAATATCTACACCAGCACGACATAGTAGGCTTACCGTTCGGCTTAGACCTGTCATGAAATTGGCGCATCCACCTGTCGAGCCTTTATTGAAATATACTTCATGTAGATTTCCGTCAATAGGGTCAAAGAATGCTAGAACATGAAGTGATCCACACCCTGAAACTATTTTGCGCTTTTTACCAATAAGGTCATTGCTTGGTTCAATGATTGAGCCGCGAGGTAGAGTAAGAGATTGAGATTCAGGTTTTGGTTCAATGTTTTTCTTTGTATCAGCATTAAGGATACCAGCTCTTTTACATCCGGCACGATATACTGTAATACCCTTTAGATGCTTTTCCCAAGCATACATATATAGGTCTTTCACATCGTCTACCGTTGCTTCATTTGGCAGATTAACAGTAGAGCTAATGCTTGCATCAATATGTTTCTGCCATACTGACTGCATATCAATGCGCCGCTTGATAGGAATGGTAGCAGATGTGACAAAATAGGATGGTAAACAAAGTTCGTCTTTAATACCATGAACGTCCATATATTCCTTGACGATTGGTGTATATACCTTATACACCTCATCATGCCCATGTAGGGATTTTGTAGTGCGTTCATAGTAGTTATCAAAGATTGGCTCGATACCACCAGACACACCAATCATGGTGCTAATAGAGCCAGTTGGCGCGATGGTTAGTAGTTGACTATTTCGTAGTCCATTTGTTTTTACAAACGACCATGCTTCTTCATCATCTGGCTTGATATGCTCAGTAAAGAATGGGGATGTTGTCACATACCGTTCATTATACTTGTCATAACAACCAGCATAGCCAGCAATATCAGCACTAGCTACAATAGCATTACGAGCCATAGAATAACCAATGCTATCACACAAAGCAATAGATTCAGGTGAGCCGTATTCAATACCTAACTTGATGAGCATATCGGCTAGGCCCATGATACCAAGACCAATCTGCCGCCAATCCCTAACCGTCTTGCGCTGTTCAGCTAGTGGATGACGTTCAAGCCCTTCATCAAGCACATCATTTAGCGCTTTAACGGCAATATTTACAGTTCTGTTAAAATCATCCCAATCAAATTTGCCGTTATCGGCAAATGCAGATAGGTTGATTGCACCAAGTAAGCATGAACCTCCTGCTGGTAGTGGTTCTTCTGCGCCTCACACAATGTGTATCAAGTACATTTCACATCGTGCGCTAGACTGTCGCATACGTTTCATCAACGTCCCTCTCGCTCAGTCGTTCACGCTGCAATTACGCTTGCGCCCTGTAGGGCTGTACTGCCCGTCCAAGTCAATCAGAGAGGGTTTTACATCCGCACGTTTATATGGCTAACGGATTTACACCAGCATATTCAAAATTTTTATCATTGCTTACTAAATTCCAGTTGGCAATTCTATCCCAATAGAGAATGCCCGGTTCGGCATAATCCCAATTATTATGACATAATAGGTCAAAAATATCTCGAGCTTTTACCGTTTTCTTGATTTCTTCGCCTGTTTCATCACGTTTATAGTATAGTTCCCAATCCTCATCATTCTTAACTGCCACCATGAAGCGATCAGAGACTTGTACTGAGATATTAGCGGATGTTACTTTGTTCAAGTCGGATTTGACCGTAATGAATTTTTCTAGGTCTGGATGTGTGCAATCAATGCTAATCATCAATGCGCCACGTCTGCCATTCTGACCAATCTGCTCTGTTACTTGACTGAATGTGTCCATGAAGCTGACTGCGCCAGATGTGGATTTAGCCTGATTATTTACTTTTGCACCATATGGAGCAAGTTTGCTAATACTGATGCCGCAGCCTCCGCCATATGAGTAAGTTCTAGCCAGCTTTTTAGCGGTATCATAAATAGACTCAATATTATCTTCTGGTGGTGAAATAACGTAGCAGTTGCTATATGTTACCTTTTCATCGTCAACGCCGCGATTACTCAAGATGCGCCCACCGAACAAGAATTTCTTATCGGCAATAAGCTCTGCTACATCTGCGTCTCCATCACTTACACGCTCAAGCCAATCTTCAAAAGATTCCCCATGACGTTGATACTTCTTCTTCCAGATGTCAATACCAAGCTGATTTTCTTTACCTAGCCATTCTTCAACAAACAATAAATCATCTTCCTCCTTTATTCAAAATCATTCATATTAAAGCAATATGCCGTATCATCAATTAGCATATCACAATATATCTTGCGGCAATCCTTATATATTTCAATTCGAGCCGGGTCGTTTTCATTAAAATAATCCCAATGGATATTATGTTCTTTTAGCCATTTTTTAGCTACTTCAGCAGCATACCCTTCCCGACAAGTAGAGATAATGATAATCACATTCATATCCTGTACAGAACGGATAAATGCCGCAATCGGCGTTTCATCACCACATAGCGGATATGAACTATAACATAGCGTATGGTCAAAATCTACTGCCAATACAAATTTAGTAGGCGGCGATTGAGCATAATAAGCATCAATGATTTTCTTGAATTGATCTCTATCCATTTTCAATTACATCACCTCCTTGTCATATATATTATCACGATTCAGTTGATGTGTCAAGCAACATTTCACCTAACTCGGTATTTCTTTCCTTTTCTTCTTGCACCTTTAATCCCTCTTGAATAGCCGCCTCGTCTCCAATCAACACCAATTTATCTTGTGCTCGTGATACTGAGGTGTATATCAAGTTACGCGACAAGAGATTAGCATGGCTTCTATCAATTACAACAATCACAGCCTTTGCTTGACTACCCTGCACTGAATGAATAGAGCAACAATAGCTAAGTAGCGTATTCTTGATATGTGCCTTATCCACTATACAATCGCCGCAATCATATCGCACAATCATATATGGCTCTTTTTCATTAGGCACAATTTCCATTACCGTGCCAATATCGCCATTTGCTACAAAAGCAGTATCATCATCAACAAGCGGCATAGCATATTCATTCTTTTTGTTGATTACCTTATCACCCACTTTGAAATAGATAGATGTGTCATTAACAGTATGCCCAACCTTGCTTAGTTCATTTGGATTGAATTTGGCTTGAATCGCCGCATTGATAGCCAATGAGCCAACATCACCCTTATTGAATGGGGATAGAATCAACACATCATCCTTGCTATATCCATCTGCTAAGAGCCGCGCATATTCTTGTTCAATTTGTTTGATTACTAATGTATCAGTTTCAATGAACTTATAATCTGTGAAAGTATCTGTCAGATGGTCGTTTACTCCATTTCGTACATCAGTAGCTATGGTAATAATGCCAGATGTATTATATCTGAACACCTTAGTCAAGTTGCATACAGGCACTATGCCGCTATCAAGCATATCCTCAACAATGTTGCCGCAAGCAATAGATGCAAGCTGAGATGGGTCGGCTATGAAGATTATCTTTGTTGTGTCTTTTACATTATCAAATAGCATTGATAGCAAATGGACTGAGCACATTGAGCATTCGTCACAGATGAGATAATCACCAACATTGTCGCCCATAGTCAAAAACATATGGATAGTTTGAGCTTCACGACCTGTTGCTTCTCTTAGCCTTTTCGAGCTAATACCTGTCGGCGCAAGCAACGTATAAGTATAATTATTAGCCTCCAACATTTCAATAATAGCTTTTACGCTAGTTGTCTTACCACATCCTCCTGCCGCAGTCAGCATCATCACATCCTGCTTACAAGCCATCTTAAGAATCTGCGATTGTTCATCAGTCAGCTCTAAGCCGTCTACGCTTGTAAACTTCTGCCAATCCATAGGATAATAATGTGGGTTGGCTATTTTTTTCTTGATGACATCAGCAATATGTTGTTCGGCGCTATATGTGGCTTGTAGAGACGTGTTTTGACTAGGCGCGTCATAATGTACTTGCGCCGCTTTCGTCACAACATCGAGGAGATGATGAACGCATTGAGGGGCTTTGCGCTTGACCGTATCAAATAATGCCTTGGCTTGCATCCTTGTGTTGCCGTCCAGCTCATTATGCTTTAGGGCATAGATGGTAGCCGCCTCGCATCGTTCATAGCTATCCAGCCATTTTACCGTTTTCTTAATTATCACTCTATCTGCCCTATCAAAAGACCATTCAAGCAAGTTAATCATAACAGCATATGGATTGGTATTTATATCCTTGCTAAATCCATATACATTCTTATATGTCGCGGCGATTTTGTTTATATCCTCATCATGCTCAATGCCCCAAGCATATGTTTCGCCCATAAATTCAACGCGCTTGTTGATTGTCTTGATTTTATCAATATATCTTGGTAATAGCACCTTGCCTACACCACGAATTTTTTTATAGTCTAGCTTGTCGGCTTCACCATTCAGCACCATACTGACAAAATGAGGATATGCAGCATGACATGATTCAGCTTGCCCATTGGTCATTAAGCTGCGCAATGTCTGCAATTCTGCTTTTTCTGTTAGATTGAATTTGCCATCTTTAGCTACAAATCCAGCAAAACCAATGAACTTATAGCTATATTTGTATTTATCGTCCACACATGGCTCTATGATACAATCAATGGATTGCCCCATCTTTAGGTCGGCGATACCAGTTCCTTTTAGGCTAATTGTGCCATATTGAGGATTGGTTTCTATTGATTCATCTTTAGTGTTGCATGATATAATTGAGAAATTGGATTCAGGGTTATTAAATATCATGCGCATGGGGGTTAATTTTACTGTTTGCATATTATCCTATCCCTTAATCAGTAAATTATCCCATTTATCAACAATTATCCACATCAATTCAGTTGCGCCCACCTTTGGGTCTCGTCCTTCATCGTATGCATGATGGATTCGTTCTGAATCAATAAATATAACCCATTTATATTTGCTTGCTACCACCTTAAATTCATTGCCAACAATGCTTACATTTGCTTTCAGCAAGCTATTACAGATATGACATACAGCATCAAGCCATGCTTCATAGGTTAATACGTCTTGCATATGATTATACCTCCTGCCATTCTCCGTCTGGACGGTCGATACAAACAAGCAATTTAATTGCTCCATATTCATCTACGATAGTAGGCATAATAGCATATACCCAATAATCGTCGAAGGCAATGTGCAATTCTTTTGCATACATGACTGCTGTAAAAATACAGTCATCAACTTGATAACTCAACTTTTTATAGACGTGTACTTCTACCTTACCATTTGTCATGTCTCCAAGCAAGTTATTGAGCTTCTTCACCTGAATATAAGTTCTTTTCATAATTAAAACAACCTCCTGTTCTTTGATAAATCAAGTATACCATGAACAGGAGGTTTTGTCAATACCTTATTTTAATTATTTTTAATTATTTTCTTTAATTCTGCAAATAGCTCATTGCCACAAACAGGACAAATAGAATTAATATCAACCACATATTTTTCATCTACCATTAAGCCGCAATTTGGGCATTTGATAGGAGCATATTTTAGGGGATGATCAGTCCGTTTGCGACGATTTCTTTCTGCTCTGCTCATCTTACAAATTTCTCCTTATACTCAACCACGGTATTTACAAAGTCATCAATATCATGCTCTATTGTTTCATCACCAAATGATACCCTAACAACACGGCTTGCTTCATCGTTAGTCAAGCCACAAGCATTAAGCACCCTGAAATCATGTAGACTCGAACAGGCAGAGCCACCAATGCCAATATATATCTGCTTAGATGCTAGATACTGTTGCAAGCTATCAGCGTTAATATCATCAAACATAATAGCATTGATAGCAAATACGCTATGTGCTGGTTCATTTACATTTGACTTGTCTGGTTTTAATACATTATTGACAACAGCTCCATGAATATCATTATCAGTGAATTTGGTAAGCATATATCGGTATAGCTCATACGCTCTTAATTCATGTTTTTTTGCATTCATACAAGCGTTCTCAGTAGCATCAGCAATAGCCATCGCACCAGCCAGATTAGGTGTGCCATACAGCTTAAAGTCACTTAGCCATTCATTAAATTTATCAGATAGCCACATAACACCAATGCCGCCCTCAGTACCGAGCTTGTGTCCGCTCCAAATAGCGCAATCACACCATTGGTCTATATTGGTTGGAATCGGGGTTTTACCAATCATAGCAGTCATATCACAGATATAGAAAGCATTATGTTCATTGCATAACCTACCAATTTCTTCAACCGGCATAATTTCGCCTGTAATGTTATTTACACCCATCAAACAAACGATTAACTGCTTATCACCATGATATGTTTGAATAACGTGATGCAAGCTGCTAATATTACGCCATTGGTTAGCAAATCGCCACACGCTATCATGTTCATATTCCGAACAAATAGTTAGATATTTATTTGTTTCATCGTAAATATGAGTAAATAGATTCTCAATCAACTGGCTACTTGTACCACCAAATATAACGTTGCCACTCTTTGCACCAATAGTAGCCTTTGCCCTATTTGCACAATCATCAAGTAATTTCTGCTCCTTATAGGCATAATTGGCATTAGGGTTAAGAAATTGACCGTATTTACTACATGGATATTTGGTGAATGGATTAGTTGCAGCATATTCTAAATAAATCAATTAAAATATTCACTCCAATCAATTTCATCTTCTTTTGGTTTATCAATAATCTCATATCGCTCAATAATGGCTTGTGGCTTAATCTGCCCATTATATTCATTCAATCCAAGTGATACCACCACTTCTATAGATTTTCCTTGAGCTGATTCAAATTGGCTTGCTTCTTCATTACTAACAAAGAATTTGATGAACTCAATGCCATCCTGAACCAGCTTGACAGTAGTTGAGCGATTACGATATATATAAATCTGCGGAGTTGTTAAAGTACAATGAAATAACGGCTTGGAACAACTCTGACCGAACATTCCTTCATTATCCACGCAAATTTTACATAGTGCGTGCGTAATTTGACTTGGTTTAATACTTACTGCAACCTCAATAACGCCAGCCATGTCGATCCGTTGTTCATCAAACCATTTGACAAATCGCTTGGCGTTTGATACCTTCAAAAAGCAACCAGCGGCACAACCATGTCCTTGTGCTTTGATTAAGCCGCTATTATTAAGCAAATCAATAATATCAACTGGTGAACGATAGCTACCTGATAATGTACATGGGTCTAATTTTCTAAACACAAACGCGGTCTTATTGTATTTAGACATTAGCTTGTTGGCTAATAGACCAGTATATTCTTTGTACTCATTATCAATCATTGTTACAACACAATTTTTATAAATGTTGAGCTTATCAACAGTAGCATCAAACAACGCCTTAACTTCACGAGTCTGTTTGCTATGACAACGAGTAGCCAGCTTTAAGCAATCGTCTTTATCTACATCACCAAGCAATCCATCGAGCAAGATGCGGCAATCATCTTGTGTGCCATTGCGAAAAACGGCGTTAATCTTAGGCGCGACGTTCCATGCTATGTTTGTTGGGGAAGGCGGTTTGCCCTTCCCCAACTTTTCAACCATATATGTTAAAAATTCATTCATTCAATTTATCCTTTTTATAAATATAAAATTCTGAAAATAATTTATCTTCCATTTCCCTACGCCATGCAACAGCCTCTTCTATTGTATAAAAAGATTTTGAATAGGTTTTATTATCTTTTGATATATGTGCAGAATATTTTTTCCCTTTGTTGGTTTTTATATCTTTGTTAATTGATACACCAACATAACCGCTCGTATTATTTTTCTGCATTGGTCTATTTAATATGTTCTGCTGTTGCGTAGTAAAATGAAGATTGCTTTTTACACAATTCCTTTTATTCCTGTCTTTATGGTCTATCACTTGACTATTAGTGCTACCCATAACTAGTTGATGAAGGAACATTGTTTTGTTATGTCCTTTACCGTCATAGTTATTAAGGCTTGTGGCTATATAGCCTCGCTCATTTTCTCTCCATGTATATTTTCTTATTTTATCATAATCTTCTTTATCAAAGAAAAATTCGACATTTGTGTTGGTTGTATATCCTACACCAACCTCACCAGATAAATCATATTGATTACCTTTGATTATACCTTTGGTAGAATGTGCGCATCCACAGCTTTTTGATAAACTATGTGATAGGCAATGAGCGCGGACGCTCTTTATATTACCGCACTTACATTGACAAACAAAGTAAGTTGAACGTTTACTAGCATCTCTATGTAATACTTGCCAATCACCAAACTTCATTCCTGTCAAATCTTCAAAATTTTTACCCATATATAAATCTCCTTACATAAGATTATTATTTGAGGTAGGATGGATGATGTAAGCAACCATCCTCGAAAATAGCCAGTTTGCAACCTGTCTATTACCCTCATACTACATTATACCATATTATAAATATAATGTCAAGAAGAAATTTTATTGTTTACAAATTGTTCATAATCTTTTTGCCACTGATTGATATATGCTCTATTTTCTAGTGAACGCAAATCCATAACATCACTTATCAACGACATAGCTACAAGGTCTGCATAAATATCTTCGTCATTGCCTAGCACGGCGTTGGCAAATTTACTTGCAACCAATGCGCCACTTGCAGCTTGGTTGGTGTCTGGTTGCTGTAAACAATTCACAATGACAACATATGGATTATTTGAAAAATCATATGAATGATGATCTAAAATAATCACATCACATTCATGTTCTCTTAGCGTTTGACATGATTCTCTATCTGCACTTGCATCAGGAATTATAAGCAAAGATGGTTCGTATTTTAGAATATCATCTATTACTTTATCAGATGAATCGACTTTAATACCATGTGCTCTTGCAACAGTATGAAAGAAAGGTTTATATTCAGCACTTAGCCTTCTTAGCATATCACAAATGATGAAACAAGAACACCATCCATCACTGTCTGTATCACATAAAACTGCGATTTTACTCATTTTTATAAGATGCTGTTTGAGTAGCAACACAGCCACATCCATATTCTTATACATATCAGGTGATTGATATTCAATGCTATCTGGATTTAGATATGCGTCAATATCAGCTATGCCGTAAGCATGAAGTAAATCCCTTAAAAATGTGGCTTCGTTAAGGGAATCTAGTAGTGGATGAATCTTAATATAAAATCAACCTCCTTATTGTTGATATAGTAATTATATCATAAAGGAGGTTGATTTGTCAAGTATTAAATTATCAAATTTCTTCAACTAGCACATATTCATCATTCCATGTGCTGATATAATACAGTCCACCATGGTCAAGCCCAAGAAGGTCGGTTTCGTTTTCCGTCAACATTCTAATGTCCTCTGCGTCGTTATTTAGAAAATTCATCATGGAATTGATATCATCAATTCGAGCATTCTTAAACGACTCAATGTCCTTATACTCTTCTCTTAGATGCTTGTTACCCTTATAGCGCATAAACGCCTCTTCAATGTCCATGACCGTCAATGTAATTTTCTTCATGCTGTAATCCTCCAAATATGTATTAGCCGATTGGCTTGTATATATAGTAACACACGGGCATTGATTTGTCAAGAGCTATATTAAATTTTTACTCTACCTTCCCATAATTTCATAGCTTGCTCATATGGTATATCCATCATATTACATTTATACATATCATATCCTTGATTATTATACACTATCGAATAGTTGAAGAAGGGCTTTAATTTAGCCGCCAGCTTTTTCATTTTAACAACAAAGAACTTAAATTCATCATCGCCTATTTGCTTATAGTCGCTATCAAACGCAAGCACCACATCATTCACTCCTAGCTCTAGTAATAGCTGTATATGCTGTTTGCTTATATTAGAACCAAAGACAGCTAGAGCATTATGTAAATTGTAGCTGGGCGCTTTTAGCACTGACTTTTCACTCTCAAATAGCACTACTTGACGCGACTTTTCAATAGCGGCTTTATTTTGGTCATAGCCATACATGACTTGTGACGTTGCCAGTTTTAACACCCGTCCATCCAGCGTACATATTGGTCTATATTTGCCCTTAGCCACATCCTGCTCTCTTGTATATCGCCCCCTTACACCTACCAGTTGACCATTAAACACGACAGGTATGGAAATACACGCTTGCCGCGCATACCATCCTATACCAAATTTATCAAGTATATCCGTTGAAATGCCATAATCTAGCCATTCTTGCGGATATAAATGATCAAATAGAGATAATATGGACTTGTCATATGTCAAGAGTTTATCTGGATCTGGCTCGGCATTAGGTAGAAATCGGCGCAATTCAGCCCAATTATCAAGCTGCTCATTTTGTTCTATTTGCCCTACTTGAAGATGCAGGACAGAGCAAATATATGATACGGCTTGATTGAAGTCAAGATGCTTGACGTGCTGAACTAGAGATATGGCATCAAATGATTTACCCTCTCTGAAACAATAAAATGAATTTGTGTTTATGAAATAATACAATTTATACGAATTACTGTTATGGCATATAGATTTAAAGCGAATTTGATCTTGAGACTGATAGTTGAAATCAGCCCCAAGAGAATCCATTAAAATTATAACATTATCTTCATTGATTTGATTTTTTATGCTTTCTACATTCCACATGAGTTGGCTCCGTTACTGCTCGTACCTCATCCCATCCATATTGGTTGATTCTGCAACTTATTGTGTCTGGCGATATATTATTTATTTCTCCCCACTCTTTAATATTATGGGCGACACCATTTATTGTTATAATTTTTTCTATATATTTATCACATTTTGGTTCACGTATCGCTTTTTCTTCATCCCAACCATATTGATTTATTCTATCGCTGATTAAACTTCTGTCAACATCTAATTCTTCACACCATTCTTTTACTGTTTGAGATTTGCCATCAACCGTAAGAATTCGATTTCGTCTTGTATTTAGACATTGTTCTGTTTGTGTAATTATACGACAGTTAGACGGTTCATAATTTCCATCTACGTTAATTCTATCTATTGTGCATTGCCCTCTTGGTGCAGTTTCATCATATCCGTTTGCTATAGCCCAGTCATAAAAATTCTGGAAATCCATCCATTCGTCACAAACTGAGATTCCTCGACCTCCATAATCTTTATACGCTTTAACGGTTGGGAGATCGCATCTTCTTTTCATACTACTCCACACTTGATATAATCTTGTGCCGGACTTATGATGGGTAGTATGCAAACAACCACAACTTTTCGTTGTACCATTTCTTAAATTGTCTCCATTAACAATACAAATATTTCCACAATCACATTGACATTTCCATTTTCTTTTCTGATTAACATGGGATAGCACTGTCAGCTTGCCAAATTTCTGACCAGTTAAATCTATTTCATTACTTCTAATAGTATAACAACCACAAGATGTTGTTTTTCCACTATTCAACATATAGGTAAATACATCAAGCTCTTTGCCACAGTCGCATTTACAATGCCAACAAAGTCTTTCTTTACCTTCTTGATTTTTATACGGTTCTCCTATCCCCATTACGGTCAAATGTCCAAATTGTCTACCTGTTAAATCTGCAAAAATACCTTTCATATATATTCTCCTTATCTAAGAATTTATTAGAGTAAAGAGGGCTGAGATAAGCAACCCTCTTTCAAAGATAGCAAGTGCGCACTCACTATTCACCTCTATTATATTATACCATATACTAATTCATTTGTCAAGTGTTTTTTATAAAAATTTTTTTCATCAATGGCGCACCTAAAGCATCCATTAACTCTATAATGCGGTCATCGGTTAGCTGGGATTTGAGAGATGTGATGTCAATCATTTAGCATACACTAGCCTTGTTCTTTGAAGCTGTATTGGGTTGTTGAACTTGCTCGTTACAAAACAATCCTTTGTTCGACCTGTATTCAAATCAAGATTAAAATATATCTTAATACCTTGTTCAACCTGTGAAAAGCGCATTTTATAGCATGACAATACGCGATTTGGCTTTACCTTATCAGGATATTTCTCCATCATCATATCAGCTATCTCTTGCTCTTTACGACGCAATGGCATGATTACCCCAGCCACATCAGCCTTGTTCTGAATCGCCCTTGAACCAGCCGCAACGCCGCTATCCATAATTTCTTGCGTCATAGCATTAGCATTGACTTGAGTAAATGTCAAGACAGCTATATTATATTCAACAGCCAAATCCTTGAGCTTACTTGCTATACCAGATAGCACCTGATCTGAACGGGTAGCTACACCATTCTTTTTAGCTAAGTCGCTTGATACAGATGATGATTCAACAATATAATCATAGACCAAGAAGCCGCAATTTTTCGTTACTACATAATCCTTTACATACGATTCAATCAAATCGACTGTATAATTAGGCATAGTGACAATATATAGCTTAGATTCATGCAGAATTTTAATAGCCTCATCTACACGTTCTTCCTCGCCTTCTTCGTACCGTCCATTTAAGATGCTAAAGCATGGTACGCCGCTAATTGTAGCCACAATCTTAGGCGTTATTTCAGTATCACCAGCCATCTCAAATTGGAGATATAGACCAGCCTTATGCTGATAACATGGATTATCTACATATTGCCCCTTATCCATATCATAAATTCTAGGACAGCATACTTGCACAAGATTGGCCAAGCCGATGGTTGACTTGCCTACACCTGAGCCTACTGAATAAATAGATAGTTGCCCCGGAATCCAGCCTCTAGCCGCTGTGTTTAGATATTCACTAAAGGTCGTTGCGCCAAATAGCGGCTCTGCCTTAAAGCCCTCTTTAACTGCCTCAAATCCATCACCGGCTTTTAGCTCATCTATATCTTTGTCTTTATAGAATTGCTTCTTTATGGCTATCTGCTGTGCATCAAAATATTGTACTATATCCCCTATGGTTGCCTTATCATCTTGCTCAAATTTGTCTACGTTGTACCCAGCGTTTTTGTAGCTTCTGAGTAAGGTGGAGCGGCGCGTGTTGTTGTAATAGACCTCAAAATTGCCCACGTTAGCAAGCTGCTTGACTGTATCAATAAAATCATCTAACTGATTTAGCTTAAATATATCCTCTACCTGCTTGTTGTTATTACATAGCATATAGAGGTCTAAACTGGCTATCGTTGATGCTCCACGTTTAGCTAGAGCGACGCACCCCTGCCACAATCTGAGGTGAAAATCTTGAATGAAATCATCACGGCTTAGGGGGTATCTATCAGAAATAGCAAGAGATGGTTTGATTAGCAAACAACCCAATAGCAGCCTAACAGAATTTTGATCATAGAGCATTACCCAAACATATCCTCCTCATCATTCTTTTTAATAATTATCTCAACCCCATCTTCAGCTTTCCATTGCTGTATATTCTGTCTTACCTGATTTAGCCAAGCATAATATTTTTTACATTCATCATATTTATACTTGACCAGTCCAAGCGGCGATTGAGATACATCCTTTCCAAGCTCTTTATGGATATATCTGATAGTATAAGCAATGCCGCCATATGTCATATCAGGATTATCTTTCATCAACTGAGCAAGCTGTATGCCTACAAGCCGCATATTAGCATTAGGCGCGACTTGGCGTATATAATCCAGTAATTTGTGTCTATCATCTTGTGATTCTGTTTTGGGCTTGACGGTATGAGCATTGATATAATCTTGCCTACATTGCTCACAGCTTCTTGTTCTAGAGTCAATTTGTTATTCGCTTTCCAAACCTTTTGTATTGTATCGACCCAGGTAACAAATAATCCTGCAATTGCCACTGATCCAAACCATTCCCCAGGAGAAAATGGCCTTAAAATCATTAAGACGATTAGCGAAATAATCGTATAAAAATTCTTAATTGCTTTCATACAACTATACCTTGCAATTTACGAAAAAAGAATCGAAACATGTTGCTTGATTTACACTGTCTATGTATTTGCTGTTTTGCCGTCCAGCAGAAACAAACACTTCTTCCCCGTTAAGTATGTAGCTTAAACATTTTATTAGATGTTCATGTGGAAAAACGGTAGGATTGAATGAATTAACAGTTATCAATTTGGGATAAAACCTTAAATACATGCCGTTTAGCCATATTGTATTCTCTGTTGTGCGTAGACCGCTGTAGTCGGAGAAAAATTCCATAGCCTTTTTGCCAATTCTAATAATCGATTCCTCGTCAAATAAAACGATGTTAATCATCATTAGCACCACCTTTCATGAAGATGTCTGCTAATGTAGTCATGGGCGTTTTTTTTGATTTGTACCGGTTTATCTAAATCCTTATTTAAACTAACTTCAAAAGCTTCAATTTCGCCCTGGCGCTGCACTAGAAAATCGATATGTGCTATCTCGATTGTAGAAATATCAGAGAAGATCTGGATATATTCATTTTCGTCAAAGTCGTTGCACCTCAGCAGATTTACAGATCTTTCATGAAGTTCAATAATTCGCTCTCTAGTGAAATAATTGGCCGCAGCGATCCGAGTTCTTCTAATGTCTTTCTCCTTTTTGTTCTCAAGCCTCTCAATTTCCCTTTTGCGCTCGCCAATGAGAATGTCATTTGAATTTGTTTCTATAGGTGGCTTGCTCATAACAACAACCTCCTGTTTCATTTGTTGGCTTAATTATAGCATAGAAATAGGAGGTTGTCAAGAGGAAATTATCTCATATTCTAACATCCACTTATCAATTTCTTCTTGGTTCATAGCCGTATCTGTTCTCTTACAATCAACCATTCTAAGGCCGCTAGGATGCGTTATGACCCGATTTTGTTCTATTCTATATCCTACATCATATTCAAGCCGCAATCGGCATATACCGCCATCACAGCCTTCAGGACGCTTGATAGTAAACACCCTAGGCGAATCACCGCATATATTCAAGAATCGGCTCGAATCCAGCCATTGCCCATCCATTTCTATATTCATGCTATCAGCCGCATTATCTTCAACTATGCGGCAATATTGTACATTATAATACAATGATTTTTTCCATTCATTGATATTTCCGGATACCAATAGCCTAGTAGGCATATCAGATTTTTTCATTGTATAATAATGTTTATTTTTGACATATATATAGCTGTCTATTCGTGGATGGATATATTGCGCCATATTGAGCCATGATTTAATTTGCGCCTCGTTCCATTTGCGACTTAATGTTTGGCCCATGGTGAGGCATTGAGTATTGGCGATGACGCTGAATTTGGCTTTCATATGGGTCTGATATAAGTCAATTCGCAGCTCTTGTAGTTGAGCTACACATAGAAATCTATTCAAGCATCATCACCTCGCAGCTATTATATAATAAAAAGGCGGGCTTGACAATCCCGCCTTTAATATTTTTATATGTTAGCAAAACGGATTTTCATCGGAATCATCCCAAGGATTGTTTGATTCAGAAGAAGTAGGCGTATCAGTAGTTGTAGTATTGAACACATCGCCAAAATCAGGGATGGGGTCAATAGCGGGAGCGGTTGTCGCCTTAGTAGTGGTTAGCTCCTTGAGCGCAGGAATTTCATATTCACCCTTTTCGATGGTTTCAACACTATGAACAGATGCAATATAGTTACGGACACGAACCTGACCCTTCTGGTTCTGATACTGCTCATCTGCAATGATTAGACCAACAACCTTATTGACAAGCGTCTTTTCATCAAAATTCCACTGATAGCCCTTGTTTGAGCGTTCAATAGCATTGATAAAGCCCTTGAACATAGATGCCGCAGAATCTTTATAAGAGCGGATGAATGTGCCAGCATTAGGCCACTTGCGCTCCTTGCGTGTATCTTTTTCAAATTGAGACTTAAAGTAGCCTTTATCTTCTCCTCTATTTATATCGAAATAGATTTTCAAATACTCTTTATCTGGATGATCTTCTACCTTCAAAATTTTACAAATATATCCAGATGGTTTTAATCTTTTAAACGTTGTGAATTCTTGAATATTTTCCCAATTGTTAATTTTTTTCATTTTTAATCCTCTTTATCAATAAATTTAATATTCAAATCCAACCATTTTTTAGGGGTTGGCTTTTTACCTGTATGCCACTTTGCTGGGTTGCAAGGATGGATTTTATAATATTCTGCAAAATCTTTTAGTGTATCAAATTTTATTCCATCACATTCTACACCAACTTTTCTTGTCACAAGATATCCTCTTGTTTTAATTCTTTTGGCTATTTCTTCTGGTGATTGTTTCCTGCCAGTATTTACCTTTCTAAGAATTTCCTTTTGTTTTTCGCTCATTGGTTTTCCATACATACCATTATTCAAGCCAGATATGCGCTTTCTATGTTCTGGCGTATTATTGTTTTCTTTAGCAGTAACCCACTCAAGATTATCTACGCAGTTGTTTGTCTTTGTTTCATCTTTATGTCCAACTTGAGGTTTATTATTTGGGTTTGAAATAAATGCTTCTGCAACTAATCTATGGACAATCTTATGTTTCCCTTGCTTATCCTTGTATAGGCAAACAACGAGGTAATCGCTTGTTGTAGTTATTTTCTGCTTAATTGGCTGACTTTTGAAATGTCTTTTTCTTCCATCTTTATATTCTACAACCCTATCAACACTTCTTATGTTACCTAAGTTGCTTACTTGATATAATCCTTCGTATCCAACGACATCTTTCCAAATTTCTTCCATTTTCATCAATCTCCCTATATAAGATTTATTTAGAGTAGAGGGTTGATATAGGCAACCCTCTTAAACTAAGCCAGTTTGCAACCCAGCTTTGACCTCTATTATATTATACAATATGATTGTATATTTGTCAAGTATTATTTTTATATTTTACTCATCTTTTTTAGCTGAAGTAGCCTTAATATTTTTATATCTGTTCCCAACCTTAATTGGGGTTGTTAACGCAAGCTCAGTCTCCCAGCCAAGTGCTAATCTATCCGCTATTGTTTTGCTATTAAGACCAGTTTCTCTTGCCCATTGCGAAATCGTCAACGTTTTATTACCGTATGTTATATAGTGGTTGCGACTTGTATTATTATCTTGCTCTATGCGATTTGACCATCTACAATTAGATGGCTCATAATTCCCATCATTGTCCTTTCTATCTATACTCAAATTGTCTGAATATCCGTTTGCGACAGACCATTCATAGAATGCCAATGGATTGTTGCGCCAATCTTCACACATTTTAATCCCACGACCACCGTATTTATCATAATATTCAGACTTAGGATTCTCGCATCTAGCAATAATACCACACCAAATACTATAAATTCTGCTATATCTAATACCATGCTTCGTATTACCACTAGCAATCTTTTCTAAATGTTGACATCCACAAGATTGAGTGTGACCACTTATCAAATTTCCAGCCCATACAATCACATCTTTACCACAATCGCAATGGCACATCCAACGCTTCTTACGATAACCACTTGGCGATATGTAATCATCTTCAAGATGCATTACAACCAATCTGCCAAATCGTTGTCCTACCAAGTTCTTAAATTTGCCCATATTGTATTCTCCTTACCTAAGAAATTTGTTAAGAGTGAGCAAGACGAGGTAAGCATCTTGCTCTAAGTAAGAAAAGTTTGCAACCTTTTCTTAGCCTCTATCTAATTATATCATACTTTTTCTGCTCTGTCAACAGTTTTTTTTGTCATCCAACCAAGTTCTTCGAGAACCTGTATAATATCGTTATCAATTTCATTTACATCTTCGAAATATCCAAACGGCACTCTTGCAGAACAGTTGCTATCTCGAAGAATATATTTATATTTATCATCCTCGTGGCGACACAACAGAACTACACTAATATATGCCGGTAGCTGAATTTTTTCTAGCTTACGACCATTGGTTACTAAATTCTCATAACACTCATCATTGACACTTGTATGTCCAACAAGAATAACAACTAGGTCATCACGCATATTGTTAGCTGCGTCAACAATATCGTACCCAAACTGACCAATATCAGACCACTTAGCATAACTCTGTGTTTTATCTGTCATTTCCTTTCGAAGCATAGCTGAATTGATAGTATCAAGAACAATGTACTTGATTTGCTTCTGTTGTTCATTGATAACACGCATCAACCCAAGAATCTGGTCAGTATCGGCGGTTTTGATATAGTTCTTGTTCGTCTTGTTATATAGCTTATCAAAACCCTTCCATGCGCCAAATTTACCATCAGCGTTAATCCAGAATGTTTCCTTCGGTGGTAAGTTACGTAGGCTCACCGTCTTGCCACTTGCTGGTAGTCCCTCAATTAGAATACTCTTGCTCATTTACTTACTTAATCCTCCTTATTCTTATTCAATTTCTTTTAACCAAAATTCACGACAACATTCATCACACCAACGTACAGTATCACAATTGATACAAACTTTATCAGGTGTTGCATTTTTATATTTTTCAGGCTCAATTTTCAGTGGACAAATATCTAGCACTCCATCGGACGATTTCTTCGCGTTTGGAAATATCTTCAAAAATTCACTCTGCCTTGTTTTGACAGGATGTTCTTTTGATCATTGCCCTACAATAAGAACTACGTTAGGAATCTCATCAAGAGATGCACACCCTTTACACTGACCCGCTTGGCACAAGCTACAAGTTATATAATAATCACACATTCTTTTACGTTGCCTTACATATTCAACAGCATCCATTATTTACACCTCATTCACTACCATCGAATCCCCAAATATCTCTTTCATCCAATGGGTGATTTGACATTACCCTACATGACCCACAACATTTACAAAATACCTCTTTGCCATCATCAGATAAATATACTCTATCAATATCAAGAGGCTGACAACAACATAAATATTTTTCTTTTCTCCGTCTGCCGCATGGGTGCTTTGGCTTACGTTTAAACAACTTCCACAACAGCCAATCAATCTTGGCAAAAAAATACGGGTTTCTTCTTATATTGATTGTAATTGGAAATATATCTTTCATACTATATCCTCAAATTTCTTCCAACATTTCATTTCAGTGTAAACATCTCCTGTTCTCACCCATTTACCATTTTCATCCTTTTTCATTTTATTTTTCTCTTGCAATACAGCTCTAATTACATCACCCTTTGATAATTGATGATTCGTCCAGAATTTCTTACTAGCTCTATATGTGCGTTCTGCGCCATAACATAGGTTGTATAGTATACAATAAACCGTACCATATCCCGTTGTCTTTACCTCTAGCACTAGCCAATCATTAGGGTCTGAATTGGGGTCACTGCCATCTACATACCCTAATAGCTCAATCTGCCATTTCAGCTTATCAACAATAGTGGTTTTAGGCATTTTCATTGAGCGCAGGATGGATAAGATAATGCCACGATTATCAAGCTGACTAGCTGTTTTCTCTGTTAGCTTACCAGCATATGGCTCAAGCATATCTACATTATAACCCATTTCGCGCCATTTGTCAAGTTTAATTGTCTTGCATTTTGAAAATTTATTAAAAATCTCAACACCTAGCAATAGTGCCTTGGCTGGGCCAAATTCTGCAAAATAGCCAATCTTGACCAGAATATCAAGTTGTCGCGCATCTGGTTTTACTTCAAGCTGCTGGATAGCGAATAGCACATCAATAAAATTCTTAAATTGCATATCGCGCATACTATATAATGCCTCAGCTACATCGGCGCTCATATATTTGATTGACCCAAGCCCCTTATAGATCGTATTTTCATCTACATCGCAGAAATAATCTGAGCGCGAATGACGGAATTTAGGAGATTTTATTTTAATGCCGACCTTATGAGCATATGCCGTTAGTGCCGCTGTCTTTTCCTCTTTTCCTTGATTGATATTCATAGCAACCGTAAGGAATTGAAGTGGGTAGTGGTATCTAAGCCAACCTGATACATATCCCTCATAGCTATATGGCTGACTATGATTTAGAGAAAATAGATAATTACTAGCATCAATAATGACTTGGATAAAATCAGCTATGACTTTATCTGATTCGTCTTGGTTCATGTTATACCGCTCTGCCATTGTCTTAGCAAAGCCAGCCTTGATTTGTGGTATATCCTTGTCTGTACCCGTCTTTTTAGCAAAATGACGGCGCACAACATCGGCTTCGCCCATAGTATATCCACAATATTCGTGCAAGAATTGAATAATTTGACACTGGAATACAAGGTAGCCAAATGTCGGCTTCATAAATTCATCAATCGCCGCATTTCCAGATTTGCGAATAACCCCATTAGCAAGATCATCACGATATGACGCACCGGCAGGACGAATTGCGCCATTACCGATTGATAGCAAGGTCATATAGTCAATGTTGGGATTCAACGCCTTGAATTTCTGGATATTAGACTCGGACAAGAGCTGCTTGATATATCTATCGCCAGTCGTGCCTTCCCACTGGAAAATAGCCGTTGTATCATCTCTAATGCTATCCCATACAGCTTTGTCATTTATATCAACATTATCGGGCGTTAGGCGCTCAATGCCAGCCAATTCACACGTCTCATTAATTAGTTCAATGGTGTCTAGTTTGAGCAAATCGAGCTTGACATAATTCTGTAAATCAACCTCTTTCATATTGATTTGGCTGATTGGTACATCGTCTGTTGATGTGGTGAATAGCCCCATACAGTCATCAATAGAATGAGGCGATACGACTAAGCCGCAAGGATGGTTGCCAACTGAAACAACGCAACCATTTACAATATCGACATATTTGAATAATTCTGGATATTTAGCGCGACATTTATTCTCGTCCTGTTCTACCGTATTGCAGATTTGCCTCACTTCATCAAGTGGCATTTCCAACGCTCTGCCAACATCGCGAATAGCGCCCTTTAGGGCAATCGTATTGAATGTGACAATATCAGAACAATACAATCCGTGTTTGTTAAATATATATTGTTTGACCTCATTGATTCTACTAGGAGGAAAATCCGTATCAATATCAGACAGTGATACGCGCTCTGTGTTCATGAATCGCTCAAAATTAAGCCCGTGCTTAATGCTATCCATCTCGGTAATACCAAGCAGATAAGCAATGATTGAGCCATTACATGAGCCACGCCCATATCCCACAAAGATGTCCTGCGTCTTGCACCATGCTATGATGTCCTCCATGAGCAACATAAAATCAATCGCGCCATTATGGACATATGCCTTCATCTCGTACTCAATGCGGTCTAGGTATTCTTGATAATTAGGCAGTTTATCAACGCCACGCCACACAATGCCGTCTGCGATCTTAGCCCTAAGCACAGCCTCGCTATCATCACCCCATAGATGAGGATATTTATAGCTATAATCAAGTTCAAACGGCTCAATCATATCAGCCACCGTGTTTGTCATCTCAATAGCATCCAAGTACACATCCATAGGAAGCGCGTCCTGCATACGACATAGTTGCACTAACTCATCATAACCCATCATTTCAAGATGAAATTTATCTTCACCGTCAAAATGAATGTTCTTGGCTTTTTGCAAAATGCGTCGCCCGTCTACATGAGTAGAATTAAGCGCGTGAGTATCAGTACACATCAATAGCCGCAAGCCGCTTTGTTTTGATAGTGCCCATAGCGTATTATTATAGCTCTTTTGAGCGGGGTCAAGATGAGGCTGAATCTCAAGAAAACATCTGTCTTTATGCTCACATAGCCAATGATAAAAATCCCATCGAACATCGTCTGGTGATTTATTCAATACACCGCCAAGACAAGCTGTAGATACAATGATATTATCACTGGTATTCTTTACGTCATCAATCGTGATTCGCGGTACATAATAGAATGAATTATCGTCACGATTAAATGCCTTACTTGATAACTTGTTTAGCTCTAATACGCCGTCATAATTTTTAGCAATTAACAGACAGTGGTAATTATCACGGATTTTTTCATCGAGGGTCTGAGTTAGATAAAATTCTTGAGCATGGATATATTTCATACCCATTTCTTCAGTATGCAATTTTTTCTTTACCCATTGAAAAATTGACCCATGTTCAGAAAATGCTATTGCCTTCATTCCTAACTCTGCGGCGCGGTCTATATATTGGTCGTAGCGCGTCACAGAATCTATATTGGTTACACCATTAGATAGCATGGAATGAAGGTGAAGGATTGTGTAATTTTTATTCATTTATGCTTCACCGACATAACCACACCATCACCATTTTCAGCCTTGAAATAAATCGGGCTGATTCTATTTGCCACAGTAGTCATAATTACTTACTCCTTACCTTTTTGTCAGTTCTAAAATCTACGACTCTATTATTAGGGTCAAAATCCTGTGATGGTTTAGGCATGATTTCATCTATCATATCATTAAACCATTTATAGCTATGCAATCTATTCCACAAATTTTCAAATTGTTTTTCTGTAAGAACTGGCAGTTTGAATTTATCATCCATAACAACAACCGCCCCTTTCATTTGATACTTGGATTATATCATAGATTGGAGCGGTTGTCAAGAGGGTTTATTTAATTTTTTTCTATTGATTCACCAACAATTTCAAATAAATGCGGGAACTCAGGAAGCAATATAATATTTCGTCCGAGTAGAGTAAGACGCAAAACCTTCATCCACGCTTCGGCATCTTTACTCCTTATACCGTCTTTGAATCTAACAATATATGTGCCACCATCTTGTAGAGATTTAACGGTTCTAATTTCTTCATCATTCATATGAATACCTTCTGATTTTGCTGAGTACATACAACCCTACTTGATTTACCTTGTTTGATTAGCTCGTCTTGTAAGGTGTTAGCAAATTCTACTTTGCTTGAAAATTCACTATGTACTAAGCATAATTTATCATAATCTATATTCTGATAATATTGCATTAGTTGGTTATAATTAGCATGAGATGAAAATGTATTCAAGCAATATATCTGAGAATTATTCTGAATCATCTCACCATCAAGCATGATTTCTTTTGCTCCATGCTTAATTTCATATGCAAGCGTATTAGGACTAGCATATCCAGAGAATAGCACGGCATTGTGGCTATTGGGCAGGATGTATTTGAGATGCGCTAAAGCTCGTCCAGCATTGAGCATACCACTACTAGCAACTATAATTGCTCGTTCATTCGATTGCTGAATGGCTTGGCTTTCTTCCCATGATTCAATTAGCCGCAAATTGAGCTTATCTTCATAATCTAGTTGCTCTGACCATGCTCTATAAATACGACAAGCAAGCGGCGAATCAAGATAAACAGGAATCATCCGTCCATCAATCTTGCGCTCTGTAGCTCGTGTGCGCCATAGCATATCAAGAATATCCTCTACACGCTGTAAGCTAAAAGCTGGCATCAAGATACGATGATATTGGAATATAGCCGCATTGATAATCTGCTCATCATACCATCGGTCTTTCTTCATACTATAGCATCTAGTCGGGTCACTATATGTGCATTCACCAACCACTACATTACATCTTGGCAATGGCTCAATTGGCGGTACAGATATGCTCTTAGCCTCTGTATTAAAATCGCCTGTAAAGCCAATTCGCTTGATACTATACCCCTGTTTGATTTCCAACACGGCTTGAGCCGAATGGATAATATGACCAGCATGATAATATGTCAGCTTTGCACCGCCTACAATGGTCGTAGGAACACCGAATGGAACTTCGACAAGCCATTGCATTACCTTATCAATGTCAGTTTCAGTAGCCAATGGCGGCGCTTTGATACCATGCTTATTCTGCATTTTTAAGCTATCCTGCGCCATGATTTTAATACAATCGTCCATCATTATCTTGAGGATAGGGATTGAGCCTTGAGGGATATAGATATATGCTTGCATACCCATAGCAACAGCGGCAAGAACGCCCATACAATGATCGTAATGGCAATGTGATATTACAACACCATGCACTGTCTTTGGCTTGATTTTTTTCATCTGGTCACGATTGGCGCGATAATCAGCTACTAGATTATTCGTCTGAATTAGACCCATATCAACAGCTAATTTGATATTGTCGAATCGAACAATCGTGCATGAGCCGGTTACAGATGCGGCATTACCACCAATAAAATGTAGATATGGCTTGGATGTGCCAGATGATTTAGCTGTCATTAGCTGTCTCCTCATCCTTTTTATCAGTAGGCAAATATGCCCATGCCACCACATCATCCCAATCGCCACGATTGTCCAAATAAAATAAATTATATCCTCCACATTGATCATCAATCATACAAGTATCCGGGTATACACAACCACTCGTAGTCAATACTAGAATATCACAGTCATTATCTGGCAAATCACAAGAAAAGATATATGCAGGATATTCATCTTCGCTCAATCCATGTTCAACCCATTCCTCAATATCTTCCTCAGTTGGTGGTCTGGTCACAACCTTATGCCATACAATTTTTTCAAACCATTCCATTAAGCTAACTCGCCATCCTTTCTCATTTTTAGCACATTTCTCAACACACAATCCATGCAATTCAAATCGGCATCATTCCACATTTTATCTCGCTGTGCTATCATACGTGGGTCGATTTTTACGTATCGGTCACAATCAGATTGATAATCACAACGCATACATGGAATTTCCATAAGCATTTGAGGTCTACGGCTCATTCATATTCCTCCTCATAATCTGGTTCAGAACCAACTTGGAATCCAATAGCTTGCGTTATCTGTGGAGTAGGCTTAATCGTCTCAGCCGCAGCTTGTGCCTCTCTCTGGTCAAGTTCTAAATCAATCTGCATACGATTGATATGCGCGTTAATGGCAGATGAAATCCATGTAACTACAGAATCAATAAGTGGCATAGCGGCTGAGATAAATAATATCGAGCCGCCAGCAATCCATAATGGCAATAGATTATTCTTTTCTTTCATACATCGCCTTTCTTGATTTCATACAGTATTAAGCCAAGCCATAGTAGAATACATATGCATAGCCGCCACACATCATTCATTCTTTTTTGCCTCTTGCATTGGCTTCAGCTACTTTGCGCTTAATGACCTCTCTAATTGCCTTGGCAGATGTTAAGCCGCTTGTCAGCTTATCAATCTGATAAATACAAGAATCCCAACCAGCCATCAAACCTTGATTAAAATAGCTCTGAAATTTAGGCTCAAGCTCTTTTTTAAGTACATCATACAGTTCATTATCCGACATATGTTCCCTCCCTATATGTAATATTACAGTTTTTGATAATAGACTTTTGCTAGTGTTTTATAACGTGTCTTATCGTGCATCTTGGTCACGATACTAACTCCAGCTTATTAAGACGCACAACAAATTCAACACCCGTCTTTTCGTGTTTTACAAGTGCAACTCGTACATTCTTATTGATAGAGCTGTCAAGATGATTACCAACATATAATACTTTATATCGCCACACCTTATTGGGAATACCGCCAGAAAGAGCAGTCGACATAGTTCTCATAATGTCATACATGGCAACCTTAGCTGTGTCAAAGAAATCGCATAGCTTATTTGGGTTATAAAAATCAGTAAATACGAATTTGACAATATCCCCAACCTTAATTTCTCTTGGATTCTTTGCCTCAGCCATTCTTTCCTTTAGTTCGTCAATACCAACCTGTAGCCGCAAATCATCCTCAGGATGACAACGAGCCTTGACCTTCTTACCGTCCTTACTTGTCAACACCATGCGATTGCCTTCAATATGTAAGTCATAATGGCCCTCTAGCCACTTAGGTGCTAGATTCTTTTCATAGAATTTGTATTCTAGCTTCATATCTTTCTTTTCCCTATCTTTCATAATTTCTTTGTATAGACTATTAAATACATCGTCCCACATCATTATTTTTTATTCTCCTCAATTAAAAATTAACAACGCTCATTGCGTTAATTGCTCTCTGTTCTGTTCTCTTAACGTACCTAGATGTAATTTGGATTCCGCTATGTCCCATTGCCTTGCTAATGACCTCAATCGGTACATCAGCCTCAGACATCATAGTAGCAAATGTGCGACGCATCGTGTGATTGCTAATATGCAATTCTTCCCAATTCTCAATACCAGCTTTTCTAGCACAGACCTTGAGCATTGCGCTCGTATTCTTGCCGTCCATCCTATTTCCTCTGTTACCGACGAACAGATATTCACAGCCATCTTTACGCTCATTGGCAATATAGCTATCAATCAGCTTGATTGTTTCATCAGCTAAACCAACTAATCTATCCTTATCGCCTTTACCACGAATGACCAGTACATTGTTGCTACGGGATTCATACTGCTCAAGCGTGATATTAGCAAGCTCATGAATACGCAAGCCAGTCTGAGCTAGCATCATAATGATCGCCTTATTGCGAAGATTGGTTGCCGCATTGACCATTGCTCTGACCTGTTCGCCATTAAGAGCCGACTGCTCACGATTCTTAATCTGTGGCGCTTCAAGCATTTCAGCTGGATTGCGACTAATAAATTCATTCCGATAAAGAAACTTGAAATATTCACGAACCGCCGATGTTCTCTGAGCAACAGATGCAGAACTGAGATTACTCATGCTGGACTGCCACAGCTCAAGATCAATCGGCTTGATTTCGGTTTCAGGCTTATTGACATATGCCATGCAATTATCAATCGCCTTTGTGTATTCCCGAATAGTACCATCGCTACGGTGCTTTGCTTTGAGACTCATAACAAACATTTCATTCATAATATTCAGCTCCCTGTCTCATTTGATAATTTAAGTATAACACCATAGCGGCGATTTGTCAAGTGTTATTTCATAAAAATCCCTACAATCTTTCGACCATAGGGATTTTAACAAGAGGATTATTTACTCATTGATCTCTGCCTTTAGTGTGCTTGTTGGCTTAAACGTCAGAGCATACTTAGCGGGTACTTCAATGGTTTCACCGGTCTGTGGATTACGAGCAGTACGAGCATCGCGCAGCCTGGTCTTGAATGTACCAAAACCATGAATCGCAACATCCTCATGCTGGACTAGGCTATGTCTGATATAGTCAATAAACGTATCTACGATCTCAGTTGTGTCCTTGACCGTATTCTCTGTGCTATCTGCTACAAATTTGATTAGCTCTTTCTTTGTCATTGTGATTATCCTTTCACTTCAATTTAATTTAACAAGTCGCAATGTTCATGCGCATATTGACTTGATAGGTGGTAGGCTTTTTGAATCAACCTACCGGAACCTATTGGCTTCCTATTGAGTTATTAGCCCTTATACAACCAATCAGCAGTTGGGCTTTGGTGCGTGATATGGTACTCGAAACCCTACGCCTTACGGCATCTGAGTTTAAATCAGATATGTCTACCAATTCCACCAATCCCGCATATTTATCTCAAGCCGACTTCCCTCCTCATAGCTATTTCTAGCACCGGCTCGTGAATGCTGTATTTGAAAGGAGTAAAACAAATAAAATAATTTTGGTAAATAATATCCTTATATCACCTTTGCCGTTATGTTTTTGCCCTCATGCTAACGGAACACGATCAGGAGCGACCCCGATTCTCTACTAAGCTATCTGCCGCTTCTCAAACTCTGCGCAGACCCGCTTCACTGGCGTGATATAGATTTGACGGTTATCTTCAAATCCGGTCGGATATTATTTGGACTCAATCGTTACATTCTCAATTATACCATACTTGATTTTATTTGTCAAGTGGTATTTTTTCATACACTAATAATCAATAAATTTTCCTAAACATCTAACCCTACAAACTTACCCTGCTTAATCAACTAATCTAAATTTTCTTCATTATTAGTCAATGATTTCTTTGCCAGACGAGCTGATTTGAGGCGTTCTGCCGCAGCTTGTTTCTGTTCTTCGGTCATTGAGCGGGTACGTCCTGATTTGCCAAATCTCAAGTCATAAAGTGGACAAGACTTGATTGGACAATGCTTTACTTCGTTTGCTGAATCCCCTGAACATTGCAAACAATATTGTCGTATTCGTTTTAGCGGAGATGCTGAATCCATAGTATCACCTCGTTAGTTTATATTTTGTTCATGGTCTTCCCGGCTGGGTACGATCCAGCACATGCCTTGTGAGGGTCTTACTCTTATAAGGAGTAGGCTTTTCCAATTAAGCTACGGGAAGATATTTGAGCCTTTTATCGTCATGCTCAGGACTATATTCTAGGAGGTTCACAATGAAGAACTGTAATTGAGATTGCCCAATCTCTCAACCACATCTGTATTATACCATATGCTTTGATGTTTGTCAAGCTAATTTTTCAAGCAATGCTGTAAATTTTTCTCGCCATTCATCGCGCCAGATATTGATTGTATCCATATCCCCAGATCGCTCATATTCGTAGTAACAAGCTCCAACGGCTTGAACGGCATAAGATTTGACATCAAAATAATCATTACACATAGTTGCTGTTCGACATGTTTCTTCAACAAACTTGACCAATTTCTTATCCATAATATTTACCATCCTTTCATTTGGTAATTATATTATATCACACAATTAGTCATTTGTCAAGAACTAATTTTATTCATTTCAATAAATTTTTCACACGCCAAGCCATTGAGAACTGGAATTTCATCACAACTATATTCCCATAGTCCAGTTTCACGGTCATAGCAATCTACATGGCAAACGAAATCGCCGATTTTGAAATAGGTGTTCAACATAATCATTATCTCCATTCATTTGATAATTGAATTATACCATATAGAATTTGATTTGTCAAGTATTATTTGAATAATTCTTCAAGATTTCTTGCATGATACTGTCTATCTTTCAAATCGTCCACTCTAGTCCTGACCAATTCCCAATTTGAATTTGCAAAGCCGCTTTTCATCACATCAGCTATAATCTGCTCATCTTTATATTTGCGCCGTTCGAGCCGTAAATCATGTAGCAGTTTATATATCTTATATCCATCTCTAGCATTATAAGAATTGAACTCAATAGCATGAAGCACATCTTGAATTTTGTTCTCTACTTCTTGCAGTTTGTATTCAACCCATGTTGCCCTTGCTACAAGCTGGTCATGTAGGTCACAGAATGAACCAATTTGCGCCAATGCTGAATTGTAATTTACCAATTCTAATTCCGAATTAAACTGGTCGAAATCGACAGGTTTAGATGGTGCATCAATCTGTTGCACAAAATAGCCAAGATTGCGCATTTGCTTTGGCAGATTGGAAAGCGCATTATCGGCTTTGGTTTTATCATTGAATTGAAATGACTCGTTTAATTCTGGCGTTGGTGTCCATTGTCCTATAGCATTGTGCATAAGATAGTATTTTTGATTATAGAGTACATACATAATTATCACCTACGGCTCAACTATACCATATTCATTTACATTTGTCAAGAGAATATTTGCCCATTCTGCATTTTCATTTTTTTGCCACTATATCCATATACCAATTTTACTTTTGTAGAAGTTGTTTCATCATTGAATTGTATTCTTAAATTTATGTATAAATAAATACACCACAAGCAACAAATCCAACTAATTCCAATCCAATTCCTACAATCGTATATCGCATTTCATTTTTTATTGTCGATCTTCCTTTTTTAATTTTCAATTCACGCCTCTGTATATGTATATATCACATTTAATTCCATTTGTCAAGTACGATTTTTGATTTTCATTTCACGATTGTAAATATCAATCCTGATTTTAGAATTTCATTTTCCACATATATTTATAATCTCGAAAATCAATTTTCATTTTCCAAATCGTGCATATATAGATATCTATATAAATATACAATAACAATAATCATTATCATTTTCATATCCATCTACATATACATTTACATATTCATATGCAGATATATCTACATCATCATGTATATAAATGATATAGATGGCAATACGCATGATGTAGATAGATATATTTATAGACAATACGCGGCTTTATGTCCATAAATAAAAGCATTACTTTCATGCACATATCGCAATTTATATTAGCATCAAAGTCAATATTATTCACATTTTTCATATGAATATTCGCTTACATCATCACATTTTTCGTAGGAGATTTGTGTACATCCACACATTTTTCTATAATAAAATAATGTGCGGCTGTCGATTGGCAATTTGTCTATATGATATAATACATACAAGTTATGAGCACAGATTACATCATAGCCATGTCGCGCCGCCTGTGCCGATCTCAGCCAAGTTCATATTTACCATAGACAAGATATACCTATGGGAGATTCAAGCCGTCATGCTTGTCCTGAGCCGTCCTGTTTGTTTACACAACGCCGCCGCGTTTATGTATAATAATATATTACTAGGGGAAAATCTATATAGCTTAATCCGCGCACACATGAGAAAATTCATGTCGATTTTTTCGTGCCGAGCTATTATATATACCGTATATTGCTGAAAAAAATATCAAAATTGTAAGGTCACACGCACGCGAGAATTTTTTGCCTCGATTTTTCACTTCATTTGAATGAAGTTAGCAAAGAACAACTTCTAAAGTTAGCTTGGACTAACCAAATACTTTAATTGGGTAAAGTGTGCCAAAAAGTTGGAAATTGTACAGATTGTATAAAAACAAGCCGTTCATTTTATGCATATTGTATAATGCCCTTCTGGCGGCCCTGGTGGACGTATACGGCGCGAATTATGCCGGGAATATAGAAACATAGGGACACAAAGAAAAGCCCGTTAGCGATCTGCTAGCGGGCTTGTGAGACATGATTCTTTTTTTTTATATTTCCATCTGCGCAAAATCTGACATCTCTGCAGCTATGCAAGCAGGAGAATTGGCATATTTTTCCATCCATTTGTCAAGACTCCATTCGAGATAGCTTTCTAGATTTTGTAAATTTTCTGGTTTGCTTGCAAGCTCGCGGATCGCATCGCAAAATTGAGCAGCTTCAAAAGTGTATTTCGGCATGATATTTTTACTCCTTCCAAAAATTTACAATTCAAAACAACTTAATATATCGCATGTCTACGGTGACATATTGCAAAGATAGCAGATCAAACGCGCGTGTTTCTTCCACGCCATAACCAGACGGGCAAGCGTTGTAAAATTCTTTCACCTGTTTTTTGGTTATTGCATTTACTTTTTTCATGATATGTTTATCTCCTTTTTATGTTCTCGCTCCTTCTGTCGCTTTATAATGGCGTTTTCGGCGCGAGAACGTATATTTATATTCTTTGTGTGTTATGGCGTTAGAAGCCATTATAAAGCGTCTTAAACCATATAATAGCCGCGCCGATATAACTCCGCTTCTGCGTCCCGCTCTGCCTTGCAATCAGCAGCATACAATGCGCCCGGCATTCGTTTATTACAAGCGCAGAAATATACGGCACGATCCCGCGCCCATTTTTTTAAATTCTATTGTATCATAAAATTGTAATGGTATATCGTCCACGAAAACAGATTTTATAATATTTTTGTTATTGCAAAAATTTATTTTTTTAATATCGTCAATAGAACAAATGTTTTTATATACGCAGTCGAAAGCGATTGCGTATTGATCAACAGTATATCGCATATCTACTAGCAATATAGCACTTTCGCTATAATTGATGCCATTATATCTATATGCTGTACAGGACATAATTTTATAATTTCCTATAATTTTGCAATCCATAATTTTAACTCCCTAACAATTTTTCGATCAAATACGGAATCAAAAAAAAGCTGGAAATTGCTACAATGCAGCTAAAATATTGCAATACCCAGTAAACGGGGTTCAAGCGGCGTTTACATCTTTTCATGATTCAAGCCCCTTTTCAATATGCAATTTCATTTGCGGGAGTGATACGAACATACGCTTTTCCCGCGCTTGCATTTGCAAACATTTTAGCAAGTTTGCAAGCCGTTTCATAGTCGCAATCTAACCACTGTTCCCCCATATCTCCGCGTCCCGTTTCTTTTTCGTTTACCCATGTCAACAAATAAGTAACTTTCATAATTGTAAACCTCTTTTCATATTTTTTATTTATGGAATAGGGCTTTTTGAGCGGAAATCCTTTAGAAACCGCGCAGAAATGTTTAACGTTACATTTCTATATACTCTGCAATGATACTTTCGAGCTCGTCGCAAGTGTCCCAGTCGATCGGAAATTCTTCACGGTCTCCGCCCCATGCACAAACAACGGCGTGTAGCTCCGTGTCAACATAGCAAGTCGGGCCGCCCAGTGTAACATATAAGCGGATATACTCAATCTCCTTTCGACTGGACACGATGGCGGAGAAGTCGAGCGCGTCTGCTACATAGTCATATAGACTCATTTTTTCACCGTCGGCGTTTTCCTCTTCCGTCGTGCCGTTGTAAATGGCTTCGATCTCTTCCGCGACGTGCTGCGCGTATTCTCTGCATTCTTTTTTCATTTTAGTTACCTCCATAAAATGTTTTTGTTTGTTTGTTTATCGTGTCTTAAGTATATCATGCAATTTTCTTTTTGTCAATCGTCATATTGTATAAATTTTAATTTATTGTTTTGTTTATTTTTCATAGTTTGGCGGGATTGCTCCCGCCTTGCTATTTACTGCCTGTCAATCCATTCTCTAGCGGCTTTTTCGGTTTCCGCCTTTATTACAATTTTGCCGCTTGCGTCTCGGATATAATAGACGCTTTCGGACTCCTGAATTAGAAATCCTTTGTATTGCTCTTGCAAGCTGTTCACCTCCCTTACATGGTTATATGATAGCGCAGGACACCGAAAAAGTCAACCCGTTCATTATAAAAATATTGCACAAAAAATATAGCTGATTTTATGCAAATTGCCGAAACGGATATAGGTATAAAAAATCCCGGCCAGCTATGATCGCCAGCCGGGAAAATTGTTATATCTTATATATTATTATTAGCAATATTTATTTCAGCTACCAAATAATCTTCGACCGTACTTTTAACTTTACGTATTTTTCGATCATATTCTACAGCATCAAAAATTTCCCTAGTCCTCCGCTCCGCGTCGCTCTCTGTCATATATGCCCGATGCTGCAAAATCTCCATTGCCAACAAAAAATTATTGTATGTCCGCTTTACCATTTTTATATCTCCTTTTCAAAATGTTTTTTGTTTTGTTTACGTGAAGGATTATATCATATCGTGTTTTTTTTGTATAGTGTCATTTTGCACAAAAATTATCTTCTTGAATTGTATAAAATGACGATAGACCATTATGTCCAGATACAAAAAAGCTACAATGCCGCTGAGAGGCGCTCAGAGCCGTTTTTAGGTCAAGACGTGAGATCTTTTTTATTCCGTTATTTATATTCTATACAATTTCATTATTCACTGTTTTGATGGTAAATAGCTACAATATACACTTAAAAGTTAGAATATACTAGAATTGTATGGATTATTGTATAGTTATTCTATGCATATTATAATATTGATATAACAATATCGAATATAGAATTTTGCAATGTGGTTTTCTCTTGCAGGATATCGTGCAAAGCATTGTATAAGATAGAAAGTTGTATGTAATGGATGATAGAATAATAGTTGTGTGTGTGATGGAGTTGGTGAAGGAGAGGTGGTGTTGTATAGCAAAAAGCGTTAACCATATAATACGCGCGCGAGAAGCTGCATATATCGATAATTTTATACGGATATGACGACAAAAAATTTTTCGTCGGTGCCGATCTGAAAAAACGCCTAAAAAATAGGATTAATTCTCATTATTGCCTGATACGCCGGGAAATTGCTATTTTCAGGCGTTTTTTATATGGCAGCATTTTTTGGGAGGGGGCGTGGGTTATGGATGAGGAATACAGAAATGAATGAAAATGTCAGTTAGCACAACAAATCACACACCATGTAATCAAATATATGTTATCACAAACAGTAACAAATCACACAACCCGTAATGTCATACAGACTTCAACAATCCACATCTCTGCATATTATAACAATTCATATACCATGTAATCACAATATCATAATAATTTACAATTTGTTAACAAATAAACTATCAAAATATGATATTATATAAAATGAGAATATGTCAATGTTAAAAATTGCTATATTTTATATGGGCGAAATGGACTTGTACTTTCCGTGATAGTAATATAATACGTTAGTATTATTATAGTGTCACGCAAAGTACAACTGAACGACCCTCAAAGTACAAGTCTGTAACCATTTTGTAACTATTTAAAAAAAGTGGAATAATATGCCAAACAAACCAAAATATATGCCGTCGAATGAAGATGGAAAGCTAATCAAGGCGCTAATTAAGGTAGAGGGGCGCGAATTGAAATATCCAGAGCTATGCAAGGCGCTTGATATTCCAACTAAAAGCGGTAATACTAAAATATCTCAGTTAGATAAAATCCGAAACTACTGTCAACTAGATACAGTAGATAATGTTTATCCAACCCGCTATATTGTCCAAGAGGTCTATCCTGAAGCAGATGCCCTTATCAATGAACTAGATAAAGATTCATATCAAGCCGCATTTGAAGCCGCCCTTTATCAAATATTTCTAAAGACAAACTGCGCCACTATATATGCGTCAACCAGCAATCTGCTCAGAATGTTCCAAGAGGTCAATGATAATTTCAGCTATACATATAGCCAAGCTGTAGAAAATTCAGAGCATTATGGCTATATGAGCTTAGTCAATGGCGTTGTATATAATATTCTTGCTCAATGGACTAGGCGCAAACTACTAACCATGAAGAACCGCTATGTCATTGACTTGAATAGAGGCCATCGGCTCTATAAGCAAAGAAGCAATCCAGAAAGAAAAGAAACATGGCTCGAAACATACGACGTACCAGAAGATAGCACAGATCATCAGACCTGTCTATCTATCTATTCTAAAGCCGTCAATGAAATTATGCCGCCAAATTGGGGCAAGGTAATAGACAATAGGGTATATAAGCCATATGTGTCCACAGAGCAATATAAGGCGTTTGAGGCGCGGCTTACTCAATTAACCCAAGAGGCATTTGGCGGCGAATACGTTAAAGTCAAAGAGGTCTATATCATCAAGCCAGCAACAAAAGAATGGATAGCTAACCGGCTATTAGATGTCTATGAGCATTATCCAAGCTTTGAGAAAATCAATAAAGAGGCGTGTGCTAAAATTATTCAAACCAGCCAGCTTAGTTGTATTACGGGCAAACAGCGGCGCGAATTTGTTGATATCAATATGAGCAATAAGCAGAGTGACAAGCTCAAAGATTTAGTCGCTAGTGAAAAACAATAAAAAATCTGCCCCAATTTATTCCCTACATATATAGGGTTTTGGGGCAGATTTCATTTTATTCAGTTATATCAATCAATCCTTTCTTCAGCAATTCCATCAGCCGTACTATAGCAAATATGCTTAATTCCTAATTCTTTTATATATTTCATACAAGCCGGACATGGACGTGCCATTGCCTTATTGCCATTTGCATATTCACGATATACATATAGCGTCGATTTGCTAAAATCAATATCCAGATATTTTACTTTACTTAATACTCTGATTTCAGCATGAAGCGAATTTACCACGCCGCTCTGGTTAGGGTCAAATTCACGTTCGGCATTAAGCCGCTTCTGTAATGGGCTTGTTTTTGTACTATTACATCCTGTAGCAAGCAATGCCCCCTTATAGTACAGAGCTGCGCCAAGATGGTATCTAGGAAATTTAGATTCTTTGCTTACTCTACAAGCTGATTCAATACCGCGCTTAGTTCTCTGGTTCATAATCTTTGCTCAAATATTTATGACATTTAATAATAATATCAATGGCTCTTTCTGCTGGGAAACAATCAATAATATGACACCCGTATTTCTCAATGTCATCTGCTTCGGCTTTCTTAAATGCCTCTATTGCATCCTCAAGCCTGATGTAAATATCCATTATTCATTCACCTCATATCCCAATTCAATCAACGTCATAATGGCATAATTAGCCATATCAAGCAATGTGTCCTCAATCTTTTCATCTTTGACCTGAGCGTCATGCTTTACAACAAGCGACATAAGTCGATTCATCTTATCGCTAAGGCGGGTTATAGCACTAATGATGCCGAGCTTTTTGTATGTATCACCAAACGAATCACCATAGTCATGATTCTTTGCTTTATATACCTGATTAAGCTTCTGGCAGATTGCATAATGTTGCTCCACCTTTGGCACAATAGGCAAATTAGGCTTATCTGTCTCTTTGCTACAGCATTCACCTTCATCATTTTCACAAGTTGCTGAATTGATTTCTTTAAGCCAGTTGTAGCATTTATCAAGCATTTTATCGTCCATTTCATCGAATACGCATCCATGGTTATCTGTAAAAACATCTACTTCTTCATCGTACAAATTTTTTAATTCACAATTATCACATTTTCCACACATATCACAATACAATTCAAGGGTTCTCACTTTTTCTTCTCTTGTCATATTTATTCATCCTCCTCATTCTCATCACAATCTTCATCTACAAAATGGACATCTACATGAAATTCATTACGCAGTACGTCAATAGCTTCTTTTGGGCTCCCATAGAAAAATTCTTTATGTTTGTTTTCTTTATTTACACGCTTATTGTCAAAATATTCATGAATGCGCGTCTCAAGGTCAAATACATCGTCATCGAAAACAAGCCCATAACATACAAATGGGAATGGTACTGATGCAGATGACAATTCAGAAATTCTACGCAACGGTTGCAATCTTCTTGTCACACCAAGTTTGTAACAATTCGGCATGGCTGGCGTTGCGGCAATGTACAGATATCCAGCTTTTGCATTGTTAACACGATAATCAATATCTGCAATACGCTTATCGATTGCTTTAAGCGTTGCTTCAAATTTAGCGCGTTCTTCAGCGTTGAGCGTTTTTCGCAAAGATTGTTCGTACATACGGCGCTCTTTTTGAAGTTCTGCTTTTTCACGCTCAGCCTCAGCAAGCAGCTGTTCTTGTTCTCTCAATCTGCGCTTTTCTTCGCGGATTCGCGCCTTCTCTTCTTTCTGCTTGATCTTAATAGCCAAGTTAATATCGAGCATGTCAAGCCGCGCCTTTACATATTCGGCATTAAGCGCCAATCCAACTTTATTTGCTTTAGACTGATAAGAATTAAATTTATTCTTAATCAATTCTTTGCTCTTAGCAATATTGCCTGTTGTCACAGATTTTTCTTTGCTGTCAATATACGCGTTACAGCTGTAAATAATACCTCTGCCAAATGCACTTTGTAATTCATAACCTCTTTTTGATGATCCGTCTACTCTATATTCTTGCTCAATACGATATAGACCAGTATTCACAGCAGATTCAATTTTGCTCTGTAGATCATAGCGTCTATGTTCAAGCTCATCTAGCGAATCCTGATAATACGGGATATTATAGTCCTGCATTTCTTCAATGATATGAATGTTTCCGTTTAGAGTATCAAGAATAGATTGGGCTTCCTTTGCGGCAATTTCGGCACAGTTAGCTTTATTATGTTTAGCAGTGGTCAGTTTATCTAGCGTTTTAATTTTTTCTTGCATTGCTTTTTGCTTGGCTTCAAGCAGAGCAATATTTTCTTCAATCTCCACTTTCTTCTTGTTCAACTTGAAAATCTCGAACACGTCTAGCTGCCTCCTTGCCAAAAATCTTGTCTATATGCTTATCAAAATCTAATGGGTTATTGTTCTTTGCTAAAATCTGCTTAGTGTTGGTATTATATAGCTCGAATTGTCCATTGCCGCAATCATTGATAATCCATCCAGTATGCCCATATTGTACCACAGCGTTAATTTTCTTTGTTCTTGGCATTTATTTCACCTCATGCTATGATTATATCATATCAATTTGCACTTGTCAAGCATAATTTTTGACAAATTGATTTTTCACATCAATTTAACTATTATCTACGAATGTATATGAGTAGATAATAGTTAAATTGTAATTATATATACTAGATATTATAACATAGAAAGTATGTAATGTCAATAGAAAAATTTTTTATTTTACTACTTGACAAAGTTATGAATATATGGTATAATATAATAAATAAGTAAATACGTTAGTATTTACTTATTTATTGTTTTTCTTTCTTTTGGTTCTTTTCTTTCTTAGGATTTATAATTGGAAATAATTAGATACTTGACAAATAATCAAATATATGATATAATAGCATTAAGCTCAAGGAGGTGGTAAGAAATTGTGGGGCGAAATGAGCTACAACTGGTATATATCGGAAGATACAGAGCCAGAAGTATGGGATGATGAATATGAGCCAATTGAGCGTGATTGGGCGCTTTGGATATATGGTAGTTCAGAAAATGAGTTAGAGGTGATTTATTAAGTGCCATTGACAGAGTTTTGTTATATACCTTCTGTGGCAACAGATGCTTTTTATACGCCAGACGAGCAAGCAATACACAATCGGCTTGTCAAGCTATACACTTTGAGAATGCGCGAGAAGGACGGTCAGAATCGAAAATGGCGTGTTTTATTAATTAACCGTGTTATTAAAAAGTATAAAGACGAACTTGTTGGATTACTTAAAAAATCGCTTGAGGATAATATAACTAGAGAACTTAATCCAGATGCAGTAACGGATAAGACGATTATTAACCTGTTCTGTTCTGAGTTAACTCGTAGTCTTGACATTAAAACATTTGAGCGAAGTGATAAAATCATCATTGTCAATGTATTCTTTTTTGAGGTGTTAAACAGCATTATTCATAATGGTTTCAATTACAATGGGGAACATTATATTTTCTATTCATGTGGCGCTGGTATGATACGCACAAAAAGATTTATGGCTGTTTGTGAAAAAGATTATTTGGCGGTTGAGCAAACTCTCATGTGTGGACTAACCATTGATTCAATCAATGCGCTGGGCGGTATGAATGAAAACAAGCTATTAAGCTATAAGAGTTTGATGGCATCTGCAACAGATAGAATTGAGGACTTTGACATAGACCGTTGTATTGTGGTTGATGATTTTGAAATGCCGGTTATAGCTGAATCAGATTTTATTGATTATACAGATTACAGCATTACGCGCAAAACGTCTGAGACAATTATAGCTGAGACAGATGGATGGGGTATGTGCTGCAAGCCCGGATTCAAGACGCAGATTGTTCGAGCGCCGTGGATAAAAGGGTTGGTATCTTATTTTGATTTCAAATCATGGCTCAAAGAATATTGTCCCGCTGACGATTGGACTGTAACCGATATATATGGTAAAGAATGGAATATTCTTGAGGACGATATTCAGTACATTCTAACGAAGTCAATGTTTAAGCTGCATAAATTCTATCCATCTTGGTTGTGTTACAAGGCTAATTTCAAAAGTTATGGTTGTTACTTTGGTTGTTGCAAAGTTGAGGAAGATTATATACCAAAGGCGCGAATTAATTATCAGATGCTTCAATCTTTAAGTGATATGACAGACAATGAGATTGAGCGGCTTATTGTAAAAACAGCAAATGAAATTGATAGCGTCGGGCGAGATTATCAAACTACGATGAGACTATTAGGCGCGACCGAATACAATCAAACAAAATCAGCCATGCAAGAAGCGCTGACAATATATCCAGAGTTATTTAAAGATGCGTATAACCGGGAGTTGTTAAAACAGACCAAGAAAAGTTTAGTAAAGCAAGCAAAAGGCGGCAGGTTGAGAATTAACGGCAAATACCTATTTATTTCGCCTGACCCCGTAGCATTTTGTGAGTGGCTATTCAAAGGTGAGCAATTCCCAACTGGTATACTTGAGAATGGCGAGGTGTACACCAATCAATTCAAAGACGGCGATGAGCTTGATTGTCTGAGAAGTCCACACTTGTATCAAGAACACGCAGTTAGAATCAACAAGCGGAATGAACTAACCGATAAATGGTTAGGTGGAACAAAATGTGTATATTTCAGTTGTCACGATATGATTAGTCGTATATTGCAGCAGGATTTTGACGGGGATATTTCCTTAGTTGTCAAGGATAGAACACTAACAACCGTAGCGAAGCGTAATATGCAAGGAATCGTGCCTTTGTCATATGATCTCAAAAAAGCGCGTGGTGGCATAATTGATGCAGATAGATTATATGAGGGTGTAAGCACCGCATATACAGGTGGGTCGATTGGCCCGATAAGTAATGCAATCAGTAAGGTAAAAAACGCTAATGGCGGCAAAATGACAGAGGAGCAGATTAGAGTTATTGCTTGGTTAACAATGAAGAACAATCAAATTATTGATTTTGCGAAAACGTTGTGGAAAAGCGAACCACCAAAAGAAATTGCTGATATTATTAAAAAATATACTAAATCAAAACTACCTAACTTTTTTATCTATGCTAAAGACAAAGACCCAGATACTCAAGTTGAGCCTACCAACAATTCCACGATGAATCGTATATCGGCCAAAATTCCTACTTCTAGAATTCGATATAACAACAAGATTGGGAAATTCGACTGGACGATGTTGACAAATAAATCGGTTGATTATACCACCAGAGAGAATTCACCAATCATAGAGGGGTATAATTGGTGGATAAGAAATCAGCGTAGATTTGACTATGGCGATGACCCACACATCAATGAGAATGATTTATATAAATATCGTCGTATTGCACAAGATATAGTGGAATATAGCAATGAACCGCTAGATGTTGTGGTTAATAGCTTGGTGGCTTATCTATATACGGTCAAAAAATCAAGCAATAAGAAAATGCTGTGGGCTTGTTTTGGTTGGACGATTGTAGAGAATTTAAGAATCAATACAGCGCAGCTTAATCCAATTTGTCCCATTTGCGGCAAGCGGTTCAAGCCGCGCGATGTGTGTCAGCATTATTGCTCAGAGGAATGCTATAAGAAGGCAGATAATCAGCGTCGTATTGAATCGCGTGAAGCACCACCTGTCCGCACGGGGGACATGTTTAAACAGTAGAAAATATATGAATAAAATTAACTCATCACAATATATTGTGGTAGACTAATAGGGAAAGGAACGATATAATTGCATAACAATAAATATCCTCGGTTAGGTAAAGCTGATATGAGTAAAGAGTTACGGAGGCGCACAGGCGTTGATCCTAAGATTATCGAATTTGTTCTAAGAAACTATCACGACATTATCAGAGAGACACTACAACATGGCGTTGAATATTCACTACCTGATATTGGTGTATTGACGTTTAAGCCGTTTGCGCCTCGTCCTGCTGGTGAATATTGGAATGGCTATCAAAAGCGGCGGATGTATTATCCAAACAGACAAGGATTCCTTAAATTGTTTTTCAAGCCAGAATATCACATGGCTAGTTATGTTAAGATGAATACGGCATTTGGTGAAAAATGTTCTAAAGAAGAATGGGATGCTTGGGTATTAGAGAATTATCCTGATAATCCAAAATTTATGAAGGAAGAAGAAGATGACTGAACATAATAAGTTAAATCAGGAATTTTATGCTTATGCTGGCGGATTGCTCAATGTATCGCCCCAGACCGCCAAGAAATACTGGATGGGATTTGTTGATACTATTATTCATATTCTTCATTTTGATGGTAGATGTCAAATGCCTGGAGTTGGAACATTCGAGCTGAAAGAAGTCCCGTCTTGGACTGGAATGGCAAAAGATGATAATGGCGAGCTTGTAGAAAGAACAATTCCGGCGTGGTTCAAAATTACATATAAAAGCAATGATGATTTTATCAATAATGTCAATGGGAGAGGCGTTACAAAGAGATATCGCAAGCGTGTCCGTGAGCGTAAATTAACACCTAATGATCTAAAGCTGATAACTCAAGCAGAAGCAGAGCGGACGGCAAGACGAACATTGAAGCAGATGCAAGATGAGCGCATTGAGCAAGCAAAGCAACAAAGCTATGATGATTTTATCAACGTAATCAATAAGAAAAAAGAAGATTATGAACGAAAAAAGAAGGAAAAGGAACAGAAATTGAATGAATCTACAGAAGATACGACAAGCGACTGAGCTGCTAGATAGCAAGTTAATTGACTTGCAAGAATGGACGGTGCGTTGTCTTGGTGAAAATTATAGGGATGTTTGGTCAACTGAATATTTGCGGCGTTGTGCTGTATTTGTTCGTAATATGCTAAATGGTGCAGATGATTGTGAATCAGATGAAAAGGACGCCAACATTCTATCACAACTTAGAGAGGCTAAACAGGAGCTAGAAAAATCGCGTCTTAAACTGCGCACAGAAAATCTTGAGTATGCAGCGAACAAGCGCGAAGTGGCGCGACATGATATGCTCAACGAAGAAATCGTTGCAGCTATCAATCGGCTTGAACCAATCAAGTTTAGCCGCAAATTTGAGCCAGACCCAATCAAGGAGCAAGTTGGCGTGTTGTGCATTGGCGATGAGCATTATGGAACAATGATTGATATGAATTCATTGTTTGGTGAGAAGGTCAATGTGTATAATCCTGATGTATTCAAAGCACGAATGGAAAAGCTGATGAACAATATTGAAGATGACGCATATTCTGTATCATCATTCAGTCGTCTAGTAGTGTTCGACATGGGGGATTTCATTCAAGGCGCATTGAGATTATCTGATCTTATGAAGCTTAAAGCAGGCGTTGTAGATTGCGCCATGCAGTATGCTGAATATATTAGTCAATGGCTTGTTGAGATAAGTGAGCGTCTACAAGTGCCTATTGAATATATTGCAGTTGGTGGTAATCACAGTGAACTCAGATTGCTCAATGGCAAGAAGGGCGATTTTCCAGAAGATAATATTGCTAAGATTATCACGCAGATTGTACAGTTGCGGCTCAGAGACAATCCTAATATTGAGGTTGCGCCTTATGCTGAATGTGGATTCAAGACAATTCAAGGTGTGAATATCCTAGCATATCATGGCGATGATACAAAGGATGTAACTAGAGAAATTGCATTCTTTGAAGATTATCATCAGATTGATATTGATATTCTACTACTTGGACATTTTCATCATCTTGAGCAACAGTCAGTTGGTATTGGCTTGAATACTGAAAAAGAAGTAATCAAATGTCCGTCCATCGTTGGTATTGATGATTATAGCAAGAAATGTCGCAAGTTGTCAAGAGCTGGCGCATTGCTTATGCTATTTGAAGATGGTCAAAAGACATGGACTAAGAAATATATTTTAAATTAAATCTATCCTTGCAATAGCAAGTTTAGAAATATCCGAAAGGAGGTCACTATTCTCTTGAATTATCCACTGGTTTATCCGAAGCATAATTAAAGAAAGGATGGTGGTCAGAGCCAATCGGCTCATATCTACAATAAGCCCAACTCAATGGGAACTGTTGTTTAATTAAATATTGAACCTTGACAAATACGAAGCAGCTGAGAGAAATCTTGGCTGCTTCTTCATATTTATAGGAAAATAAACGGAACGGAAAGGAATGAGAATATGTTTTGCCCATATTGTGGCAAAGAAAAGCAAGATAGCCAATTCTATAAAAGCCCAATCAAAACGGGCGAATATATTAAGCCATGTAAATCATGTGTGACTGAGATATATAAACGAGCTCTTGAATTCACTAAAGACCAAGGCGCGGCATTATGGTCAGTCTGTATGCAGACTGGTATTCCTATGAGACGCGCTGAATATACTGCTTGTCTTGATACACTAGAAAAGGCGGCTAAGGGTAAAAAGCCCAGTCTATTTATGTTGTATCACACATATTTGTCTACATCGCCTGATAAATTAACAGGTGTATGGGATAGTGATATGGAGCTGTCTAATTTCAAGGATTTGGGCGATGTTGCTAAAGGCGAAACTGATGAGGTGGCATTAAAGGCAAGATGGCGCAAACAATGGGGCGGCGACTATGAAGATGAGGATTGTCAATGGCTAGACGATATGTTTGATAGCTATACATCTGGCGTATTTGAAATGGACACTGCTATGGAAATGCGTTATCGTGACTTGTGTAAACTAGAGCTTGAACAGTATAAAGATGGCGTGACTAAAGATACACAGTCGCAGATAAAAACACTCATGTCGCTACTTAAACTTGATGATTTTAAGAGCAATCAGAAGTCGGATGCTGAACGAGCATTTGAGAAACGAGTTGCAATTATAGAATCAACTAGACCGGCCGAATGTGAGGAATTAAAAGAATTTCTTGATAAAGTCGGCTACGAAAAAGAAAAGGCTATGATGATGCGTAGCTTACGCAATGCAATTTGCAATACCCGTGAATATCCTGATGTGAGTAAGGAGGAAGCGTGATGGGGCGCTCTCAAATGGGTGGCATTCGTAGGGCGTACATGGCTGACAAGTTGCGCGGAACTGTATCTGGCAATGAGAACATTGACACCGAAATAGAAGAACGAGTAATAGATTGGGACACATTATATCGATATAATTGGGACATCTATGCAGAATTTCATCTTGGTATATCCTTAAAGCCATATCAACGTGACGCAATACATGAGATTGGTGTTAGTGATACGTTCTTTTGGAGGGCTGGTCGTGGCGGTGCGAAAACGTTTGTTACAGCTTGTGCGGCGACATGTAAGCTCATGCTTTATCCAAACTGTTGGATTGTTGTTACTGCGTCAACTGTAGATCAGGCAAATGCTATTGTTGAAGATAAGATACAACGAGAATTGATTAACAAACTCTCGCCCTATTTGCGCTATTGCTACGAAAAGCAATGGTTGGTTATTACTAAACCGGGTGATGGATATAGAATTGAGAATACGCTTAATAACTCTGTCCTTCGTGTATTAGCGCCTGTTGAATCTAGCCGTCGTAGTCGTTCTAATTTTACAATATATGATGAAGCGGCAGTTATGAAAAAATCTGCAATCGATCAGATTTTTGAAGGCATGGCGTTTCCAAGGCAACCTATTTATCTTAATAATCCAAAATACGCAAATAACAAAAGATGGCTTGAAGAGCCAAAGAGCATTTATCTCACATCTTCAAAATATAAATATCAGTGGTGGTATCGTACTTGGAAAGATTGTGTAACTGGATATTATATGGATAAAAAGTCTAGGTATAATGTATTTGCATCTGACTTTTTTGACAACATAGAGAACGGATTGAAAACGTGGGGCGATTATCGTCAAAAGAAGCGCACTATGAACGACCAAGATTTTAGGATGGAAATGTTAAACGAGGCAATAGGCGAGAACGAAGATGCTTTCTTTACAATTAAGCAATTTAAAGAGAACCAAATCATTGAGCATTGTTTCCGTCCACCTACTGCATTACAATTCTTTGCCGGTGAACAACCTGACTTTCCAGAAAAGAAAGATGACGAGATACGGCTAGTAATTATGGATATTGCCTTTTCGAACACCACTGGTTGTACAAAGAATGATAATACAATCATTACTCTTATGTCGGCTCATTGGAATAATAAAAAGAATCGTTTTGAACGCCACATTGATTATATAGAGGGGCATGACGCATCTGATACAATCGGCGCAGCTGATAGATTTAGATACCTTAAATGGGTATATGATGCAGATTATGCCGTATTCGATGGAAGAAGCGGTGGTGAGGTTATATACAACCACTTAACCGAGCCGTTGCTGATGCCCAACCTTGGTGCAAGATGGAATAGTTGTGGCTTGAGTCCTGCTGAAAAATATAATGTTGTCTCTGATGCAAAATTGGCTGATTATCATAGTCGTGTTGTTGATAAAAATGCTGTGCCATGTTTGATACCGATTATAGCCACACCTGAATTAAATAGTAGCGGATGGTTATCATTGCGTAAACAGCTTGAAACTAACAATATGAAATTCCTTATTTCTATGCAAGACTATCAGAATGAGCTAACCGATAGTGGTGAATATTATCAATATACTGCTGAAGAATTAGCTAATCAGCTTGAGCCGTATGGTCAAACTGATATGATGGTCATAGAGGCTGTTAATCTAAAGACGGTCATTAAGCAGGATAAAATCAAACTGGAAGAACCGCGCACTGGCACAAAGGATAGAATTGTAACTATTATGTATGGAAACTATATTATTGATTTGATTGAGAACGCATGGCAACAACAGTTGCAAGAAGATGAGTTTGATGTAGATTCCATTCAGCTTGTTTGGTGATATGACTTGCCTATGAAGCGGCTACTATGTTGGTGTGTTGTCGTGGAGGTGCTATTAGGGTTGTGTGGAATCCAAGTTCCAACTTAGGCTTAATCAAAAGCTGAAAACAAAAACATTCAAAAATATAAAACAAAGAAAGGAGGGCGAAATTTGGCAGAACCGCTAGTAACATTTGAACAGGCTCAAGCCGTAACAGAGTTTGCACAAGCATTATATGCTTATGACCAGTTTGGATTTTGGTCACCAATGTTGAGTAATCAACTATTACAGAGTTTGAACAATAATCCAGAAACCCCTAGCTCTGATAAAATCCGTAAAGCTCTTGCCGAATATAAGGAAAATTCAGAGCAGATTCAGGGCTATATGGAATATATGAAATTCTGGGATATGATATTTGCCAGAACTTTACAAGCATATTGCAATGCTCTATCATTTGACCTACAGCCTGTTTGTATTAATGCTTTTACTCAGAGTGACTATGAATCAAGCGCATACCAAGATGATAAGCGGCGTGTATATGATTTTTTGAACAAATTTGATTATAAAGCTGAATTTGGCAAAGTTGTAGCACAGATTGTAACTCATGAGACATATTTCACTTGGTTCAGAAAGACAAAGTGGGGCAACAAAGGAATGAAATTCGCCTTACAGATTTTGCCACAAGATAGATGTTTACTTACTGGATATTGGGAAAAAGGTATGTTGTTTGATTTTGACATGAGCTATTTCCTACAAGCTGGTGTAGACATCAATGGATTTGACCCAGCATTTAAGAAATATTATCAGCGCGTATTTGGTTCTGAGGAAGAAGCATTCAAAAATTATCGCCCTACAAACCCACTAAATAGACGAAATGGCGCATATGCTATGTGGACACAGACATCACCCAGTGATGGCGCGTGGGCGTTTAAGTGGAATCCTAGCACATTTAATAATACACCCTTCTTAGCGCCGTTCCTGAAAAATGCTATTGCTAATGATGATATTGCTCAGTTGCAGTATAACAAGGATATTGCGTCAGCCTATGCTATTCTAGCTGGTGAAATTCGTCTATTTGATTCGGCTAAATCTGGTACAAAAGCGAATCAGTTTGCCATTGACCCAAAGACGCTAGGTGGATTCATGCAGAAGGCAAAGGCTGGTCTTGGCTCATTGTCAAAACTTGCCGCAATGCCACTTGAAAATATTAAGTTCTATCAGTTTGAGGATAAGAATACAGATATGTATTCAACTCAGCTTGCCACATCTGCTGGTGTTGGGTCTGGTGTAAGCCGTGTTATTTATAGCTCTGATAGACAGTCCAATGCCGAGATTGAGGCTGGGCTTAATGATATGTATCAGACTATGAAGCCGCTATATCCACAGTTTAGCAATTTCCTAGAATTTTATGTTAATCAGCTAACAAAGAAATATAAGTGGAAATTTATCTTTGACGGGTCTAATTACCCATTTGAGCGTGAGGCTCGATTTGATAAAGTAAAGAAAATGGCTGATGCTGGCATTGTTCTACCTATGCAGACATGGGCATCCGTATCTGGTTATCAGCCGCAGGTATTTGAAGCAATGATGGCTGAGAGTAAATATACCGGTTGGATTGATAAATATACACAGTTGTTGAAAAATATTAATACAACCAAGGGTGGCTCAGATAACGAAGGTGGTAGACCCAGAGAAAATTCGACCACGCTGACTGAATCTGGGGAAGCAAGCCGAGATTCATTAGAATAAGGTGAAATATTATGATGTTATCAGAAAGAACAAGTGAAGCCCTAGATATTCTAGTTGGGCAGTATTTTTCTTTGAACCGCACGTTCGATAGGTGCGTGTCGTGGATGGAAGTAAAATTTGCCATGCCAAATGCTGCAAATATTATCCATCATAAGTTGGCGCATCTTTGGCCTCTTATGGCCGATACTGTAAGCGATTTTAAGCATCAGTGGAATATTACTACATATTATCCTGAGACGCGCGGCGATAAGCGCACATATGACAATCTTGAGCAAATGATGGATACTATGCTTAGAGAAACACTTGATCTATATCAAGTTATCAAGCAGACGTATTATATTGCAAAAGAAGAAAAAGATTTTAACGCAAATGCTATGCTACAGGATTTGATGGAAGATATGAATAAAGTTGTAGCGCAGATTATTCTATTGGATGATAAAGCCAAACAAATGTCAACAGAATATGACGAATATGACCGTCATATTGACAGTTGGGGAATTGTTGGTTTGGAGGATTATCAATGATTATCCTTGGAATTCCAAAGAATCCAGAAGATTATTTTATTGCTGACGATGCGCTTGCTTGGGAATTAGACCAAGCTGGATTCTCGGCTAAATATTTAGATGAGGATGCTTATTATTATAAAAAGAACAAAAAATTATTAAAATGGTTAGACAACCACAATATAGAAGGATGATAATTATGAAAATGAAAAACAGAGATTGGAAAACATGGCTAAAAGCTGCGTTGGTTAGAGCGGTAAAAACGATGTGTCAGTCTGCATTAGCTTTAATTCCTGCTGCAATTACAATTGTTGATGTGGATTGGATTACTGTTGCTGGCACAGCCGCACTAGCTGGCGTTGTTAGTTTAATTACATCCATTGCGGGATTACCAGAGGTCGATGAAAATGCAAATCTTAAATAAATACATGACGCATAATCCGTATTTCAATGACGGGCGATGGATTACCGGAAGTGAATTTAAAGGCTTCTTCCTACATTCTGTTGGATGCCCTCAGCCTAACCCACTAGTGTTTATCCGGCAGTGGGACAGCGCCAGCTATGGCCGGGCGGGGATCAACGGGTTTATTGGCGCGGATGCGGTCTATCTGACGGCCCCATGTTTGGAGACCCCGGGCCGGGTGAAGCGTATGCCCCATGCGGGGAAGCCTGCCGGGAACAATGGGTACATTGGGTTTGAGATGTGCGAACCGGCACAGATTCATTACACGGTCGGCGCAAGCTTTACCGTGCGGGACAAGGCTGCGGCCCAGGCGTATTGCCGAAAGACGTACCAGAACGCTGTGCAGCTCTTTGCACGGCTGTGCAACTTCCATGGCAAGAACCCGCTGCAGGACGGCGTAATCCTTAGCCACAATGAAGGTGGAAAACGTGGTATTGCCAGCGGCCACGTCGACCCGGAGCACCTCTGGCGCGGCTTGGGCCTGCCGTATACGATGGCGGGGTTCCGGCAGGATGTAGCAAATGCGATGAAACCAAAGGAGGAAATTGACATGACAAAAGCAGAAGTGATTGCGCTGATTGACGAGCGCATCAATATTACACTAAAAGGAAAAAATACAACGGCAAGCGATTGGGCAAAGGATGAATTGGCTCAGGCCGTAGAAAAAGGCATCACTGACGGTACTCGTCCTGGTGGGTATGCCAAGCGTGAGGAAGTCGCCGCGATGGTGCTACGGGGGCAAAAATAAACTTTCTTGTAAAAAATTTTATAAGAAAGGAGGAAGATGATTGCAGAAAGATGTAAAATTTCAGCTTGAAGATGCTGTTGAATATCCTGAATGGTGCGATAATTACCCAGAGCATAAATTTACCGTGTTTAAGTGTTGCTTTTTAAGTACCAAGCCAAATGCACATAAATTAGATATTAGTAATGATGTATTGCGGCGTGACGCTCAATCTATTCTTGGCAATATGCTTGTGGCGAAAATTCAGAATGGTGATGCAACTACGCACTTGCCTTCAGAAATTCAGTATGGTTATTTTCCGCGCGAACAAGAGATTGAGTTTGTTGAAGAAGATGGCGTTACCAAAGCATCTGCTTATGCAGTTGTAAGTAAGCATTATAGTAAAGAATTAAACAACATCTTTGAGTTTGACAATCTTCGCAATAGCTCTGTCGAAATGACAGTAACAACAGATAACGATGAGGATGAAGGTAAAGTAGTAGCGCTAGATATTTTTGGGCTGACTGTACTCGGTAAAGCTATAAATGGCAGTTGCCCAGACGCAGATATTAAAATGGTGCGATTCTCTACTGAGGATGCGGATGCTTATTTTGCCAAGTCTGATTCTTTATCTAATCTAAAGCAATTTGTTGAAGAAAGGAAACAATCAATGGCTGAAAAGAAAATGTATAAGATTGACAAGTCCAAAGAAGCCATGTCTACGGCTGATTGGGGTGGTTACAACAAGGCGGCTATGAGAGATAAAATCATGGAAGCTAAGAATCGTGACACACTTGTTAAATCTGTATATCTACTTGTAGAAGATGGTTGGAAAGATGCGCCATCTGAACACCTCAAGTATCCAGTTATGATGCTTGATGGTGACAAATTCATCTATAACCGAAACGCTCTGAGTGCTGCACTAACATATGCAAAGCAGAATGACGAGACTGAGGTTGTAAATAAAATTAAGGTTATCTATAAAAAGTTAGACCTTGATGACGATTCTGAAAGAAAGGAGGAGGCTAAAATGGAAGAGATTAAAGAACTTGCCGCTACCGAGGTTGAGGCTGAATCCACTCTTGAGGAAAAGAAAGAAGAAATGACCGAGCCAGAAATTGAGGTTAAGGCGGAAGAACCAAATTGTGACGAATGCGACGAGCATGACCACGATGATGATGATGAACATGAGGAAGAGATGTCCGCTGATGATATGAAAGCTCGGATTGCACAGCTTGAAAAAGATATTGAAGATAGAGATAATATCATCATGGGGCAAAATTCTGAACTTGAGACGCTACGTCAGTTTAAGAAAGATGTAGAGGACAAGGAAAAGGCTATTTCTGTCGAGGCTATCATGGCTGAATGCAAGGAATATATGTCTGACGATTGCTATAAGCAGATGCGCGAAGAAGGCATGTCTTGTGAATTCGCAGATGTTGATGCTTGGGCAAACAAGGTTAAGGCATATTGTTTCTCTGCTGTAAAGAAAACCCCAAAGAAAGAAAAAACCGACGTATTTACTTTCGCTGCTCCTGTTGAAAAGAAGGAGCATAAAGGTCTATGGGACTAAAACTAAAATTGATTAAAAGGAGATAAAATTTTATGAATAACCATTCTTTTGTTATCCGCACTCTTGACGATTGGCAGAATGATGCCATCAACTGTGTCGGTATTTGCAAGACCAATGACCTAGACAATGGTCAGTTTGTTACTCGTGGCGCTCTTGGTCTAAAGACTGATGGCGGTTATGAATTTGCTTGTTCACTACCTATTGCTAATGCTACCGATCTATGGCTTGTTGAAACTCCTCCTGTTGGCTCTACTGTTGAAATGCAGGAAATGAGCGACCCCCGTTATTTCTATAACCCCAAGGGCAGCGTATTCTCTATTAAGGGTCTAACCGCTGGTCGTACTTTCATTGAAGTTCCTGCTTCTGCATTCCAAGATACTAAGGACCCCAAGAATGTTGCTAGTGCTACTGTTGCCTATGTTGGTACTGATGGCCGTCTAGTCGCAAATATTAGCGTTCCTGATTCTGGTACTTATTTTACCATCGAGGCCGAGCATACCGTTGATATTGGTATTGAAGCTGTTCCTACTTGGATTCTCAAGTGCGCCCGCAACTAATTAAATTTAATAAATAAGTAAAGGAGATATATATTATGAATCTAAGTAAAGAAATTGTTGCTTTCTCCAATGGCAACACTAAGTTCTATGAGCAGTTCATGGACTATCATTTCCATAAGTCTGAGGCTGAACAGGGACGTAAGCTAGGTGCTTATGATGTTACCAAGCCTCTTGCTGAAAAGCATGATGTTGTCAATGCTGCATATTTTGCAGAGGTTGAGCGTCTTTCTAACTGCACTCGTAATGCTGAGAATGCTGATGCGTGGGCAGCCAATCCTATGGTTCGTTGGGTAAAATAATACAGCCCTCTATATTGAGTAATCAGTGTAGACTTCTCGTTAAATGCGTTTAATCCCTAAAGCCTATATACCGAAACAGTAGCTAGAAATGGTAAGCTGAGTGGTTGTGAAAACAGAAAAAAGTTATAGGATATTCATATGGTTAAACCCTAAGTGAATGTAAATGGGTGTTTCGCAGGGAAAGCCCTAAATGTATTGACATACCGTCTATGATATGGTATAATACACATGGGAAACCCTCAACGACTATCCCCTTGAGGGGGAGTAAAACCACAAGTTTATGGTGGAAGAAAAATGAGACTCTTATATATAGTTTCAAAAATATATAAGATGAAGATATAGTCTGAACTCATATGAAAGTATGAGCAGTTCATCTTTGCGTTGAGGATGAACGGCATAGGCGTTACGAACCTATGTGAACATAATTGCTAACTTCGCAGTCATCAACGCCCTAGTCAATGCAGTTCTTCCTGCATACGTTACCGAATCCCTTGCTCCATTCGTTGATTTCCGTATGGCTGGCATTGGCGATATTGTTAAGGTCAAGGTTATGCCTCGTACCCTTTACACCGTCTCTGCTGGTGGCACTGGTGAACGTACAACTTTCCGTCAGAAGAAGTATGCTGGCGATGTTGTCATTTCCATGCAGGAGCGCATTATCACCACTTACGTTGATATGTATCGCGTAATGGCTGGTAAGGAAGATATTGCTGATTTCGTCCGTGCTATCGTTCTTTCCATTGAGATTGATATGCAGAAGATGGCCGTTGCCGCTCTTAATGCTGGTCTAGCTGGCGCTTCCTATCCTTCTCAGTTCCTAGAGAATGCCGCATTTGATGCTAAGAAGCTTATTGCTCTAGCACAGCGCGTTCAGGCTTACAACAATGGTATTAAGCCAATTATCATGGGTACTGCTTCTGCTCTAGCTAACGTTCTACCTGATAGCACTATGGGCTATCGTGGCAACTATGATGCTAATGGCGGCTCTGTCCATGTTCTCCGTGACTTCTATGGCTTTGCCCTCTATGAGCTACCCCAGATGCCTACTGGCTCTAACTACGGTCTAGCTCTTGATGACAATAAGCTATATGTTGTTTCTCCTGTTGGCTCTAAGCTAGTTGTTGGTGCTATGTCCACCACCCTAACCAACAGCAATCAGTTCTATGAGAATGCTGACCTCACCTCTAATTTTACAATGCGCAAGAACTACGGATTCGAGTTCGTCGGTGCATCCTTCGCTGGACTATACACCATCACTGAGTAATAATTATCTGAGAGGGGCTATTAACCCCTCTCTATTTATAACGGAAATAAGAAAGGAAAATAAAAGGAATGGCAAATACTAAATCCACTACAGCCACCAAGACAACAAAGTCGATTGAAACGCCTGTTGTTGATAAGGAAAAGGAACAGCTAAAGGCGCAGCTTGCAGAACAGCAGAAGCGCATGGAAGAAATGATGGCGCAGATGCAGGTGCTTATGCAGGCACAGTCTCAGGTTAAAACAGAAGCGGCATCTGTTGAAGATAAGTCTAAGGCGCTTAGAAATATTAAGTTCATCAATATGTGTCCGGGCAACATCAATCTGCGTGGTACTCGTATGCACAGAATTGAAGGACAGTATAAGTATAAGATGATTCCAGAATCTGAGGCGTTTTCTGTTGTAAATAATATGCCTGAAACCGTATCTAGCGGCATGGTGTATATTGACGACCCAGAATTCGTTCATAAGTGCGACCTAGACGAAATTTATCGTCATATTCTTAGCGCGACAAAGCTCAAGGAGCTATTAAAGCAGAATGCGGTCGATATTTGTGAGGTATATAAGGGCGCAACAGACCAACAGAAGCAAATCATTGTTGATACTATTTCTAATATGGTGCTTGATGGACTACCAGTTGACGCGAACGTGCTTGTTAAGATTGGTGAACTTAGTGGTAAAAATCTAATTGATATTGAACCCCTTGATGACAAGGAGTGATAAATTATGGCAACATCATTTGATGTTATTGGACAAAGAGCATTAAGTGTAATTGATGACTATAAACTGCGTAAGCTATATGACGCAAACATTGAGCTGTTTCACGACAAGATTGATGGTTGGGTCATTAGTTCAGCAGCAAAGTTTATAGAATGTGAACAACCGCTAACATACAATTCAGAGCTTAGACAATTTGACGCAGATTTAACAGATTTAGAGATTCAGATTCTTGCCGAATATTGGGTTATTAACTGGTGGCGCGGCGAGACGGACGTAGCAACACAGATTGCGCAAAAACTTAAAGTTCCATCATCTTTCCAGATGGATGGCGTATCCTCGCAGAATTTCAAAGAAAAACAGAACGTCATTGATAAGCTAGAAGAAGATGTAGATAGGCTCATTCACGACAAATACCAGCTCTTATATCTATCCTCCTATAATTATTAAAGAGGGGTGGATATATGAGCAGAACAGATAAGCAAGATAAAATTCATGCTTTGTATAAAGTCCTGTTGCTGTTTGAAGATTTGATCAGCCTTGAGCCGACAATTGAAGAAGCCGACTATATAGCATATTGTGAGCGGCTATCTGTGCGATTTAGAGCAGTTGATGGTGAAATTGCTGATACATTAGCAGGATTAAGCAAAATGGGGCTTGAGCTTACTCATCCTATTATTCGTTCATGTGTATTGCGTATGACGAACAGAATTGAAAGGATGGGTGATTGATATGGCATATGAGATGTTTCAATATCAACCAAATCCCAATGATTATTACCGCGATTTGACACAAGAATACATAAATGCGCAATGGTATAACACGTCTGCTAAAACACCTGAGAATGGCGGCGAATTGCTAGAACAAAATGGAATAGGGTCTAATGAATATAATCCAGTAGAAGCATGGGTTGCGCCTACTGTGGCAACCACATCAACCGGATCAAAGGATACTATAGATTTCCTACAGCTAATATTCAAGAATATTGACCATTTTGTTGTGCGCGGATTGTATTACAAGTTCGATGATAATGTGTGGATTGTTCACGATTCAGGCAAATTTGATGGCTTGCCTCGTGGTGTTGGTGTGCGTCGTTGCAACAATGTTATGCGGATTAAAGATGAGGTCAATGATGTAATCTTTAGCGCACCATGCGTTGTTGAATATGATATGCAATCACCATCAGCACAGGTAAGTACGCCAATCATTACGCCAAATAATCATGCTGTTGTTATGGTTCAGGGCAATGAAGATGTGTATAGGCTATTCAAGTTGAATACTAGATACATTCTAGGTGGTAGACCATTCAAGCTGTTGGCTTATCAAAACGCAATTAACGCATACGGAGATAATAAGCCAACATTACTTACTCTTGAGCTATATCTTGATGAGGCTCATGCTGGCGATGATATCGAGAATCAACTTGCGGATAATAGCTCTAGTGATTATCCAATGGATGAAAATGCGCCATTTCCAATGGGCTAAAGGAGGGCGGTTAGATTATGTATAATTCATTAAGTCGTTTACCAAGTATCGGATACAATATTATGGTATACCTAGCAAAATCGACCGACCCTATTGCTGAGATATTTTGGAAGATGCTGGCATATAAAGACTATAAGGCGTTGAGTCATAAACCGCTTACATTCCAACAGAAGATGAAGCTAGTATGGGCGCAAGGTAAGCAGGACACATATAGTGTATTTTTAACTAATCTAATTGAGGATGCTATGGCTGAATCCAAGCAGATTGTTAAGATATATCAATATTATATCCATGCTTCTGAGCTATATACTAGCACAGTAATCTATGCGTTCGATTGTCTATATGGCGGTCAGATGAGCCTAGTTGAATATAATGGCATTCCTGTTAATCGCGGCGATTTATTTATCCACTGTATACTATATTTGCTTAATGGCGCAGAAGTAGGCGGTGTAGGCAAGCTCATGTTTTTAGATGATATGAGTAGATATAGTGCAGCAAAATCAACTATTGGTAACAATAAGACATTCACAGGCGTGCAACTATATATGGCTGTTGAAGTAGGCGATGGTGGTGTTGATTCTGGATGCTAGACATTGAATATTATAAGCATAAATATTTTATCTTTGATAAGCCATGTATATATAAAAAAGGAGACAAGGAATTTACATTATATCCAATAAGCCTAGAGGATTCTGAGGATTTTTTAGAGGCATCTAAGGTAATATCTATAGATAAAAATAGTTTACCGTCTGTCGATATTATTCAGATGTCATACTTAAAGTTTATATGCGCTGTTTTAGTCAGAGAAAGAAAAAATATTGACAATTTTGCAACAATACTCAAATTGTCATTGCATATGTACGACCCAAAAATAGGAATTGACGTAAATAATAAATATGTTATTTTTGACGAAGAAGCTGATATTAGTATAACAGAGAAAGAATTTGAAGATATACGCAGGTTGATATTATATCAAAATATATTGTCTTTTGACGATTCGTACATAGACCCAGATTTAAAAAAAGCCATTGATGAAACTAACGAATTGAGAAGTAAAGATATAGATTTTCCAGACATTGAAAGAAAAATGGCTATTATTACGTCTCATTGTGGCATTAGAAAGTCTGAACAACAAAAAATGACATATAGAGCACATACTATGTTATGGAATGAAGTATGCGCAGATATCGAATTTTCAACGTCAAGATCAATTGCATTGTTCTCTGGAGAAAAAATAGAGCATTGGATATATAAAAAGAAAAAAGACAAAATGGACGATTACATTATTTCTGGAGAAAAATTTGCCGACAAGTTAGGCGCGAATTTTCAAGATTTAGAAAATAATGCAAAAGTTGTAAATGTAAATTCATATGAACAAAAATTTAACAAAATGGAGGAAGTTTTATGAGCGAAGCATATAAATATACTGCTGGTCCAGCAAGAGCATTGTTTTTCTATGGACAGACTCTAATTGGTGTGGTAAAATAATGGCCATCCTTATAGCGTGAGTTGTAAGGACTTTGGGTTAATTGCTTTGAATCCCTAAAGCCTACATACCTAAACAGTGATTGGAAACGATGAGCTGAATGGTTACGAAAGTAGAAAAAAGTTGTAGGATGATTATATGGTTAAATCCTAAGTAATCTTGATAGAAAATGGGTCTTTAGCAGAGAACATCCTAAATACATATAAACTTTATCAAGAAAATATGTACATGGAGGACTTTCAACGACTATCTCCTTGCGGGAGAGTAGGGGCAAGTGCCTCGAAAAATCCAACTTCTTAATTCATATCAAATAAAACATATAAACATATAAAGGTGGTGAGATAAATTGTTGCTGACAAACGATGTTGAAATCAATATAACCTCACGGAACGCAAGGTATTATGAAGATAAGGGTTATAAAATACCAAAAGTACATAGTAAACGAACAAAAAGTATGATAGCGCAGAATGGTGCTAAAGTTATGGTAAAAGTTGAGGATGTTGCGCCTACGTCAAGAGCTGAGTTACAGTATGAATGTGATTGTTGTCATAATATATTTATGACCAACATTCGAGATTGGAATAGGCGTGAACATTTAGATAAAGGTGTATATTGCAAGAATTGTACAACTAAGGTATTATTACCACAATGTATTCAAGATAAATATGGTGTTACAAATTTATCTCACATACCATCTGTTATAGAAAAGAAGAAACAAACGAACCTGGAAAGATATGGCGCTGAGTGGGCTATAGCATCTGATTGCGTTAGAGAAAAAATTGTTGCTACTATGGAACAAAAATATGGCGTGGACAATCCAATGAAAAATGAAAGTGTAAAGAATAAAGCAAAATTAACTAATATCGAAAAATATGGTGGATTAAGTCCAATGTGCGACAAGAATGTATTGGAAAAAGCACGTCAAACTAATTTAAAGAAGTATGGCGTACCAGTTAGTTCTCAGTGCAAAGATGTTCAAGAAAAAGCCAGACACACATTATATAAGAACGGAACTACACCAAGTTCTAAAGCTGAACAGGAAATGTGTAGTATTCTTATTGATATGTTTGGAGCGGATAATTGCGACCCAAATTACCCAGAGGGAAATCTTTCATTGGATTGTTTGGTTTGTCTTGGCGAATATCGTATTGATTTTGAATATGATGGCATTTATTGGCATAGAAATAGACAAGAACAAGATAGAGCCAGAAACGCTATTCTCATGAATCTTGGATATCGCATTGTGCGCATTAAAGGTAATAATTTAGACAAATTACCAACTTGTGAGCAGATTCAATCTGCTGTAGATTACTTAATTAAAGATAATCATCATTTAACTTTTATTGATATGAATAATTAAGAAGAACATATAGTCTTATCTCATGTGAAAGCATGAGCAGTTTAATAAACGGCACAAGATTAACGACCTTGTGTGAAAATATATGGCAAAACTCTATCGGATACAACGTTCAATAGTGAAATCACCGCTGAAGAGGTTCGTGGTGGCCCTGGCAATCTGCTCTACGGCAAATATTTCCATGATTCCAACTTAACAATTGAAATTACTGATGTAAATTGCATTGCTTAATCCGTGAGGATTAAGTACTAAGGGTTTAATGCTTTGAAAATGCCCTAAAGCTCTTTTACCCAAACAGTAGCTAGAAATGGCAAGCTGAGTGGTTCTAAAAAGTAAAGAGATTGATTTTATTATTGATTTTAATATGTTGTTGTTGTATAATATAATATAGAAAGGAGGATAATATGTTACTAGAAAATGAATTAGTTGAGATGAAGTGGCATCCAACGAATAGATTAAAGTATATAGAGCTCGGATACAAATATACTAACTTTGGCGACGTATTCTATCCAAAAGCAATAGATGTACTTAAATGTAGTAGTGGTGCCAAAATACCAGTACAATGCGATTATTGCGGCAATACGTATTATCCTACCTCTAGGAACTACGAAAAATCTCGTAAAAGAAAAGATAAGGATTGTTGCGTTTCTTGCAAAGGTAAAGAAATTAAAGAAACTGTTAATGCTAAATACGGTGTAGATAATGTTATGCTTTTATCAGATATAAAAGAGAAGTTTATTAACACTTGTATGGAAAAATATGGTGCGTTAAGTCCATTGCACAACGCTGAGATTTTTCAAAAAACTCAAGATAGTCTTAATAAGCATTATGGGGTAAAGAATGGTATAAAAGATTTACGTTCCATAAAGGAAATATCCGACAAGATAGAGTCTACAAATATTGAGAGATATGGTGGCAAAGCTCCATTATGTTCACAAGAGATAAGAACTAAAGTGAGCGAAACACTATATAAAAATGGGACCTGCAAAACGTCTAAACCTCAAATTATATTGTGTGATATGATTAAGGAAAAGTATGGTAATTGCGAGTTAAATTATCCTTGCGATCAACTTTCTCTTGATTGCATGACTATTATAGATGGTGTTAAAATCGACGTTGAATATGACGGGTGGTATTGGCACAAGAATAAAACAGAGAAAGATAGACGCAGAGATTATTTTGTAGAATCTAAAGGATATAAGGTTATTAGGATTGTCGCTTATGACGATAGATTACCAACAGATGACGAGTTAGTAAATGCAATCAATAAAATGATAACAACAACAAGAAAACATACGAAAGTTAAGCTAAATAAAATCTAATGGGTAGTTTAGCAGGGAATCTCCTAAGTCAAATAGATATGGAGCACCCCCAACGACTATCTCCTTGCGGGAGAGTACACATCAAGCTAATGGGTGTGGAAAAATCCTTCCCTCTATATAGAGGTGAACAAATAGTCTGGACATTTGCCGAAATGGCAAAGCAGTTCCTTTGAGAACGGCATAAAGGGTTGCGCCTTTATGTGAACATATCGCAATGTTCAACCTAGAATATGTTGCAGCATCTCTAGGTG
>ENA-UONW01000246-UONW01000246.1-human-gut-metagenome-genome-assembly--contig:-CS52-NODE-246-length-85968-cov-100.069617_pt1 | contig 85968 bp, 72 predicted proteins | sample MGYA00242463_ERZ724010 | MGnify/ENA metagenome assembly ERZ724010 | reverse complement strand
CCCAACGCACGAACAAAGACAGTGGGTGGTCTTGCAATTTTTAGAGGAAATATAGTAAAATTCAGCGGATTGGGCATCAGCATATACGACTATAACGATTAAATCGCACAGCAGGAGGGTGGAAAAGGCCATATTTTTCCTATCTTTGCATGCTATGACAATCGAGTATGTTCCACAGAATTGGAAGGACTACGAGCTTCTGGACTCCGGAAGGGGTGCGAAGCTTGAGAGGTTCGGTGAATATGTTCTTGCGCGCCCGGAGCCTAAGGCCTTGTGGGACAAGAGCATGAGCGACGCGGAGTGGAACAGGCTCGCACACACCCGCTTCACGCCAGGAGCCGGATTCGGCAAGGCCGGGAAAGAAGACAGCGGAACGTGGGAAAGGCTTAGGAATATGCCGGATCAGTGGTGGATCCGCTATAACGGCGGGCCGAAGTTCAGCCTCAGGCTGGGACTCACGTCATTCAAGCACGTGGGAGTCTTCCCGGAGCAGGCCGCCAATTGGGACTACATATTCAGACAGACATCGGACATCGCCGCGAAGACAGGCTCACGCCCTAAGGTCCTGAATCTGTTCGCCTACACGGGAGCGGCCTCGCTGGCGGCAAAGTGCGCCGGAGCTGATGTCACGCATCTGGACTCCGTGCGTCAGGTTGTCACCTGGGCGCATGAGAATCAGGATCGCAGCGGCCTCCGGGACATCCGCTGGGTGGTGGAGGATGCGATGAAGTTCGCAGGCCGCGAGGCCAGACGAGGCAATCTCTATCAGGGGATCATCCTCGACCCTCCGGCCTACGGCCACGGCCCGGACGGCGAGAAGTGGAAACTGGACGAGTGCCTTTTCGACATGATGAAGACAGTGGGAAAGATACTTGCTCCGGAGAACAGTTTCCTCGTTCTGAATCTTTACTCCAACGGATTCTCGGCCATCCTGGGCGAGACCGTTGTCCGCCAGGCTTTCGGACTGACGTCAGACACTGCGCTTGAGTCCGGGGAGCTGGTGATCATGGACAGGTTCGGAAAGAATCTGCCGCTGAGCATATTCGTAAGACTTAGGAGGTAGAGGCGATGAGGTCATTTGTCAGATTCTGCATGGTTTCCATTGTTCTTGTGGCTCTCGCATTCTTCTGCCAAGGGCTGCGGGACAATTTCTTTGCGGAACCGGACAACAATGAGACAGCCGTTCTGACTTCCACGGACAGCCTTACTGATCAGAACCAATATGAACATTACTTCATAAAGTTCAACACAGTCTGCCTGACAAGCCCGACGGCCGAAGGACAGACAGTAACCCGCACAGTCACCGGTGCTTCCGGCAGTCCGTGCAGGGGCGCGCGCAGGACAGAGCTTGATTTCAGGATTCTTGAATCAAAGGCGTTCTGTCATCTTAACGTGCAAAGACATTCCCTGCCGACACTGCGGAAGCTGCGTCTTTAGCGGTCGGTTTCCATTCCGGGTGACATGACTCACCCACCAATCAAAAACAAGGGTGCCGCCCCCTCTATGGACGGCGAATAATGTATCATAATAACAAGGTGATGCAACCATATTTTTTTTACACGACAACTTATTACGGGGAGTATTGTGTTCTCTCCGGAACAGCATCACCAAGAAGCTGTTTTGAATTGTTTGAATGTTCTTTAAGGTGAAAAAATCTTCTTTTTCTTCCCGCTTCCTCAGTCAGACAGCACCGCTATCTTCCTTGGAATAAGCGGTCGAAACTGAAGTTTTTCACTCTCAACCCAGTGCCCGAACCGAGGGCAATCGAACTTGTTCGGTTTGCCGAGGTGAGCAGCAGGGGAAGAGCTTGCTCTTAACCTTCAAACAAACAATTCAAAACAGCTTCTAAAACTGAAAACAAATGGAAACCGTAAATATCAAGAAAACAAGATCCGCAAAGGACTTCATCATCACACTTTTGTTCCTTGCCGCAGGAGTCGGACTGCTCTTCTGCTCTGACTCTATGTTCATCCTCGGATGCACTCTCATAGCGTTCGCCGTGATCCTCTTCCTCGCCATGAAATCCTCATACGTGATCGAGGGCAAGGAAGGTTCGTTCAGGCGCAAGACAGCCAACTACCCGAAGACAAAAAAGGAAGAACTCGTGTCTTTCCTCGAAGGCAAGTCTGACAAGGTTGTCCCAGAAGCTCCAGGCGGACTTCTGATGTACATTTACTACCGCAGAGACAAGTCCGCCGGCTTCGCCCAGATCAACGACTTCGACCAGTACGAGTACAAGCCGATCACCGAGATGCTTCCGCTGAACGCCGGACAGGTGAAGGCTCTGGTGGTCTAAAGACACCGACCCAACCCGTGGCACCTAACCACTTGACAATAACTAACATAAGCATTCTCGTGGTGCCCAATATCTCACTACGAGAATGCTTATTTCGTTGATACTCAACTTATTACCGGCCACGCCGTCCATTCCCCTTATCCCTGCATTCCACACCACTTCTATGCCCACACGCCAGACACCGCTCACAGCCCGGTCGCAGCACCTGTCAAAGCATCTGCGCAGCAACTGCCGAAGCATCTGCGCAGCACCTGCCGAAGCATCTGCGCAGCAACTGCCGAAACATCTGCGCGGCAACTGCTGAAGCATCTGCGCAGCACCTGCCGAAGCATCTGCGCAGCAACTGCCGAAACATCTGCGCGGCACCTGCCGAAGCATCTGCACAGCAACTGCCGAAGCATCTGCACAGCACCTGCCGAAGCATCTGCGCAGCACCTGCACAGCTCCTGTCGAAGCACCTGCCGAAGCATCTGTGCAAAACCTACCGCGGAATCCCACCGCACTGGCGATTGAACTTGACAAAAAACAAAATGAAAATGGAAAGTTTACTTCCCCGTAAATTGATCTCATTGACATGTGTCGCCCTTGTTGCGATGTCACATGCGGTTTCCGCCCAGAACACCTCTGCCGTCAATGCCACCGCTTTTGATTTCCTGAACAGGAATATCTGTCCGGCCTCGTCAGGCAGAGCCGGCACCGATCTAGCCTTCTCCGATCCGAGCTCGCTCACAATCTTCTCGAATCCGGCGTCGCTCGCCTTCTCGGAGAAAGAACTCGATGCCGCTGTGGCATATTCACTATGGCAGCCAGACAGGCTCAAGACCAATGTCTATGACGCAGGGCTGACCTTTCGTCCGTATGATAAGTTGGGTGTGGCGGCAGCCGTGTCTTACGGCATCGGAGAAAGCTACGACAAGTACACCTCAACCGGAGTTCCGGACGGCACTTTCACCCCGAAAGAGATTGTCGCCGGGTTCTCATTGTCTTACAAGCCGTTGAGTTACATATCATTCGGTGTGAACATGAAATACGCTTCCACCGCGCTTACCCAGAAGGACTCCCACAAGGCATTCGCAGCCGACGCTTTCGCCCTTGCTGATGTGTCCGGAATCCGCATAGCGGCAGGCGTAAGAAACATCGGTGGCAAGATCAAGTCATCTGAAGGTTCCTCGTTCAGTCTGCCGGCATCGGTCTCAGCCGGCGTGGCGTACAGGTTCGTGAACACAGAACAGCATCATATCGAGGCTGGAGCTGACGCTGACATATTCATTGACGGAGGCGCGTCCGCATCGGTTGGTGTGGAATATTCCTATAGAAATGCCGCGTTCGCCAGACTGGGCTACAATTACGCTACAGACAAGGCTCCAGTGCCCTCATTCGCATCCGTCGGCATCGGGTTCCGCATCCGTTCCGTCAGGATCGACGCATCCTACATCCTTCCGGAAAAAGAATCTCCTCAGAAAAACACATTTTCTGCAGGAGTCGGAATCTGGTTTTAGAAACGAATCTGTCAATAGAATAATCACAAAAACTCCGGTTTCGGGACAGCCGGGAGATATGTTCGACAAAAACACAGCCAGCGATAAGAGCGTAAGATTCCGAAACCGGGGCTTTAAAACTGAATATTATAGTTACCTGTCTTCTATGGCTTTCATCGCCATAGTGAAGGAATTGTTCTCGATGAGGAATTTCAGGAACTCTTTCGTCGCGTTTTTGCAATAGCTGCCTTTGAGAATATGGAATGATCCTTCCATTTCCGAGTGGGGATGGTCAAGTTCAATGGCTACAAAATCTTTGTTGCCTCTGACCGTGGCCTCCGAGAGCAGCGTCACTAGATTTGTTCTGGACACCATATCCAGAAGCACATTCAGATCATTGATCTCTAACCTTACATCATACTTGAAATTCTGGCCGTACAGAAGACTGTCGAACGCGTTCCTTGCCTGCAATCCTCTGGCCGGCAGCGCTAGCGGAAGCTTTTCCAATTCCGTCAGACGAATGCTCTCCATCTTGGCCACAGGATTGTCTTTCCCCGCGATCACGCAAAGCTTGCTGTTGAACAGGATGTGCGAGTCGATGTCCTCGTAGCTTTCCAACGGCTTGTAGGACAGAGCCACATCAAGTTGCCCGTGCTCAAGCATTTCCATAAGGTTCTCCATCGAACGGCAGTAAACCTTCAGCTTGATCCCCGGGTACTTCTTCATAAAGTTCCGGACCGTGTCCGCCAGCAGCGGGCAGAACGTGTAGGTCGCTCCCACATTCAACGTGCCGATATTCAGCTCCCTCACGTCTTTCATCCTCTCGGCGCTTGCGTCCACATCTTTGAGAACCTGCTTGGCGTACGGAAGGTATTGCTCCCCGTAGTCACTCAAGGCGACGTGCCTTGAGTCCCGGACAAGAAGTTCCACCCCAAGTTCATCCTCAAGCTGCTTTATCTGCTGGGACAAAGTGCTTTGGGAGATGAACAAAGCCTTTGAGGCCTCGGAGAAGCTGCACAATTGCGCGACTTTGACGAAATAACGTAGTTGTCTGAATTCCATTACTTTGTGACCTTAAACGAAAAATTTTGAAAAAGCAGGATCGGGAGCAAGGCTCCGACCACCATCGCGATGATGGTCACCATACAAGTCATCCAGTTGAACCTCAACAGGTACAGGTAGTGCATGAATGTCGGCTCCGAATAAGATCCCAAGCAATGCAGCAAGGATTGTATCGTCCGGTAGGCGTACATTCCCGGAACCATCGGCAGCAGAGCCGGGAACGAGATGCACTCCGCCGGTGTCTTTATCATCTTGGCCGCCGGCAAAGCCAGAAAGCCGATGACAAGGGCGCCAAGCATACTGCCTGAAGCCAACTGGAAGCCGCATATATTCATCAACACATATCTGGTCATATGTCCTGCGGCGGCGATCAGGGCGCACAGAGGGAACACCCTCGGTGACGGATTGCTGATGCTTGAGAACCCTATCGCCGCTATCGCGGCAAAGATACCGTCTTTTATGATAAGAAAAAAAAGTTCCATTACAGAAATTGAATATTCAAAAGCCCGAAAGCGATGCAAAGTCCCAGAGACAGGCAGACCGTGATGATCACGGCGTGCAGGAATCGGCTGATGCAGCAGATGTAATGGCCATAGATAAGGTCACAGACAGCGTTGCAGAAAGGAATTCCAGGGACGAAATAAAGGACACTTGTGGCAAGGGCTATCTCCGGGGTCTTTCCCCAGCCGAAGACAAAGCCTGAGCAGGCTATCACAGCCGAGAGACAGGCGGCAAGGACGATGACTATCCTGAAATCGACGCCTTTGGCAGGAAGTTTCTGTTTGAGGAAGAATCCGTCGATAGTGGCGATGAACACAATCAGCATCGAGACCAAGTCTCCTCCGAACAACTCGCAGAATGATGCGTTGGCAAGTCCCACAAGCACAAGCACAAGCCAAGGATTGAGGCGTTTCTTTTCAAGAATATCACGGAACCTGGCCGTGGCCTTACAGACATCCAAATCCTCTTCGACCACCTTCCAGCTGAGACTGCTCAGGTCAGAGACTGTGTTGAAGTTGATCCTGTCGGCCGGAATCTTTCCAGTCACCGTGTAGGATTTCTCCTCGTTCTCGTCCCAAAGGTTCAGGACAATGCAGGTCGGAAGAACAGAGAAGTCAGCCTTGGTGTGCCACTGCTCGGCAATCCGGCCAAGATTCTTCTCGATGCGGATTGTCGTCGCCCCGCTGGCGTAAAGTTCTGTGGTGTAGTCTCTCAGGAATATGCTCTTGCGCTTCAGTTCGTTATGCAGCGTGAGTTCCTGAGTTTCCATATTCATTCTCCTTCTTTACAACATCGTGGATGGACACAACATTATCTACCTTTGCGTCTGAATCTTCATCTTCAAAGGATCCGTAGAAAGGTACTCCGTCGGCATCCACACCGTCTCGGCCTCCGTTCCAGGACACAGGTCTTACGAGATTGTCGGAATAGGTAATGATGCTATGCTTCGCATTGAAGGCCTTAAGCCTTTCGTGCAGGAAGGAAACGATCAGGATAACCGCGCTTGCGACCGCGCAAACGATGATCAGTGATCCGGAATTGGCGCTCATAGCAGCCGTGGAAATTTCAAGTGGTGTCATAATCTTACGCTCTTTTTTTTTGACGACGCAAAATTATAACACCACTTGCGGATTGGGATGGATTATCATCCCTTTGTTTCGATAACTGCTATCGGGATTCCCGAAACATCTTATGACTGAACGGAAAGGAAGGCGGCGAGGGTCTTTTCGATCTCGTCGGCGAAGTCCTTGTCGCCAGCCTTGCGGATGACATCGTTGGTCATGTAGTAGATGAGGTTGCAGTTATATTCAAAGTCACTCTTGCACATCGGGTAGAAGTCAAGGTAGAACCTGATGGACTCGGTGAGTTCGTTGGTCAGTTCCTGAGCCAAAGCCCTGGCCTTGTCCTGCTTTCCGAGGGCGTAGTAATCCTTGACCATCTCTATCGGGAAGAGGGCGTTGGATCCCCAGCCCAGGATGGAGTTGTCGTAAGGGTACTTCTTCGGCTTTAGAACCTGCCGGCACTTGTCGAGCATCTCCTCGGCGCGGTCGTTCTCACCCGCGGCGATGAAGGCGTTGGCGGCGGACACGAACATATTCCTCAATGACATGACGCCAAGGAACGTGTAGGTGTTCTGGTAGTCAACGCAGTAGTCCTCGCGGGAAACGGCGTCGAAGCAGAACTTGTCCGTGATCTTGTCGTACAGGTCATCAGTGTCCACAAGGCCGATCTCCAAGGACTGCACCTTGTTCTTTATAGGTACGAACTTGTAGGAGAAGCCCTCGTACATCAGGTAGTTCTTGATGCCGATGTTGAGGTCTCCGCCCTGATTGAGCATATTCAAAGGCCTGTCCCACTGGTAGGTGGAGAGGAAGTCGAGGAGGAAGAGTTCCGGCTTGCTCAGGTAACTCTTGCTCTTCGGGATCTCGATGACGATGGAGTCCGGAATCTGGTCCGCGAACTTCTCGCTCACGATCCCACTCTTGAGGCAGTTCTCCTTGTTCACCGGGATGATCATCTTTCTGGAGACCCAATAATCCTGCTTGCTTCCATCCTGATACAGCAGTTTGGCGTCAGGATGCTTGAACACAGCGATGCAGTCAGACAGAAGCAGAGCCTGGTCACGCTTGTCCTCAATCGGGATCCACTCATTGGTCCCGTAAAGGTACTGTTCCTGACCGATCGAAAGGTTCAGAGGCGCGGAGTTGTTGATCGCATACCTCATCTGGTCGATGTACCAGTCTGTTCCCAGAAGCGAGGTATTGCATATTCTCACATCATTCCTGAAGCCCTCGACCTCCTGGGCGTACCAAAGAGGGAAGGTGTCATTATCGCCGTGAGTTATGAGCAAACCATCATTTCCCACCGAGTTGAGGTAGTTCTTAGCCACCTCTACAGCCGTATAGCGGTTGCTTCTGTCATGGTCATCCCAGTTCTCTTCCGCCATCAGAGCCGGCACAAAGAGGCAAGCCACGGAAGCCACGGCCGCCACAGCGACTGTGTGCTTCTCGTTCAATGCGGATGTGATCCATGAATATATGGCCGCGACCGCGAATCCGATCCAGATGGCGAAAGCGTAGAACGACCCGGCATAGGCGTAGTCCCTCTCACGCACCTGATATGGTGACTGATTCAGGTAGAGCACGATGGCGATCCCGGTCATAAAGAACAACAAGAATGTCAGCCAGCAGCCCCTACGATCCTTGTCGAACTGGAAGCACAGCCCGATAAGTCCAAGAAGAAGCGGCAGGAAGAAATAGTGGTTCTTGCCAGGGTTGTCCTGAAGCCACTGCGGAGCGTTGCTCTGGTCACCGAGGTGAATCTTGTCGATGAACGGGATTCCGCTCTCCCAGTTGCCGGTGAACAGGTCCGCGGACGGAGTGTGGATCTCATTCTGGCGGCCCACAAAGTTCCACATGAAGTACCGCCAGTACATCCAGCCAAGCTGGAAATCGAAGAAATATGCCAGATTGGCCCCCTGCGTCGGCTTCTTGTACTTCGCCCCCGGCACAGGAGTACCCTTGCCGTCAGTGTAGGATTCGTAGAACTTGATGTGCCTGTCATCAATGCTGTACATCCTCGGGAACAGCATCTTTCCGGAACGGTCATACTTGAAATCTACCGGAGCCGGGACACTCTTGTACTTCCCGTCCAGCGGAGCCCAATAGGATTTCCGTTCGATATCGTACGGAGCGCCGTAGTACTGGCCGTAGAGCAACGGAGTCGAGCCGTACTGCTCACGGGAGAGATAACGGACAAGGGTGAAGGCGTTGTCCGGCTGGTACTCGTTGGTAGGGGTCTTGGCGCAGGAGCGGATGATCACGATGCTGAACACCGAGAAGCCGATCACGATCGTTGTGAAGCACAGCAGGGCCGTGTTCCAGAACACTTTCTCTGTCTTCAAGGTCTTGAAAAGTCCCCAGAAGCATGCGGTCAGCAAAGCCACGAGGAAGAACGCCGCTCCGGTGTTGTACGGAAGCCCCAGCGTGTTCACGAAGAACAGGTCGAAATAGGCGGCTATCTTCGGGATGTAAGGCACCATGAAGAACAGGATGAACGCCAGGATCACCACCGAGACGGCAAGAATCTTGACATATTCCCAGAATGAATATGGCTTGTCCTCCCTCATCTTGAAGTAGTACATATAGACCAGCATCGGAATCGCCAGCAGGTTCAGCAGGTGGACTCCGATGGAGAGTCCCATCAGGAACGAGATCAGCACGATCCAGCGGTTCGCGTACCTGCGGTCGGTCTCCTCGTACCACTTTGTCATCGCCCACACGACCATCGCCGTGAACAGGGACGACATCGCATAGACCTCGCCCTCGGCGGCCGAGAACCAGAACGTGTCCGAGAAGCAATAAGCCAGAGCGCCGACGGCTCCGCTGCCGTAGATGGCTATGGCCTGGCCAAGTGAATACTCCCCGGTTCCGCCCTCGCCGTCACGTTTCGGCACAATCACTCTCTTGACGAGGAAAACGATTGTCAGATAGAGGAAGAATATGGTGAGAGCCGAGCAGACCGCGCTCATCGAGTTCACCATCACAGCGGCCTTGTCCGGACCCGTGAACATGGTGAAGAACCTTGCTATGAGCTGGAAGACAGGGTTTCCCGGCGGGTGTCCGACCTCAAGCTTGTACGATGACGCGATGAACTCTCCGCAGTCCCAGAAAGAGGCTGTCGGCTCGATTGTGGAGAGATAGGTGAACGCGGAGATGGCCAGAACAGCCAACGCCGTCACCTTGTTCCACAGTTTGAATTTCTTAATGTCCATAAACTAACGATGTTCCTAAATCAAGTCGCAAGTAACCTTCAAAAAAAATAACTTGGTGATCTTTGATTGTCTTTCCAACTTATTTTTTAACGCTTACTAAACAGACAAAGATACAAAAGGATTCGCTATCTTTGCAAAAATATAACAAGGAATATCTTATGAGACCCGATAACGACTGGAAGCAGAGACTCGGTGTCGTCTATTCGACGAACCCTGACTTCAATTACGCCAAGGAGGAGACCGTCGAGGCGGAGACTCTTGAGCCGTCAAGGCAACGGCTTACGGTCACGATCGACAGACGGAACCGGGGCGGCAAACAGGTGACACTGGTGAGCGGCTTCGTGGGTACACAAGAGGATCTTGCGGCCCTCGGCAAGATTCTGAAAGTCAAATGCGGAGTCGGAGGCTCGGCCAAGGACGGAGAGATCACCATCCAGGGAGACCTGCGGGACAAGGTCACCTCGCTGCTCAAGGATCTTGGCTACAACGCTAAAAGAGGCAATTGACGGACATGACGGACAATCCTGTTTTCTGTGGCCTCGCGGTCATATTCACATTCCTTTTCCTGTTGAGCGTCAGGAGTTTCTTCAAGATTCTCCCCTCGCTATGGGATTGCATACTGAGGTGGAAAGGGAGCCTGGATCTGGAAGACAGCCTTCAGATGAGCGGCAGCCGCGACCTGATCGCCGTCATCCTCTTTGCGCCGCTATGCATGGTGGCATATTCACATGACCTCTACCACCCCGACTTCATGGATGCCCTGCGGCCGGAACTTGGGTTCGCGGCACTCTGTGGCTGCATGCTGGCCTACTTGATCCTGCGCTCCTTTCTGGACTGGCAGCTTGAGATGGGGTCCTACAGGACAAAGACGTTCACCGCGGCCAACAGGTCTTTCCGCAACTACATGACCATCGTGTTCATCATCCTCCTTCCATTAGGAGCGGCATGCCGGGTTTTGACTGAAAATGAAGAACTTACAAGAAGCATACTCCTGCATGTCACCGCACTCACCTACATATTCCACATCTACAGGCGGGGACAGATTTTCGCGTCGGTTTGCAATCCTTTCACAACATTTTTGTATCTTTGCGGCCTTGAATTACTTCCGACCGCCGTCCTGGTGCTTTCAGCCAAGCTGCTGTAGCGTCTCCGGAGGCCGAATTATAAAACAGGAATATGGCAATAAAGAAGATTTTGATCTCACAGCGCGCACCTCTGAATGACGCACCTTATGTAGCCCTGAAAGAGAATTTCGGCGTTGACATCACATTCAAGCAGTTCTTTCTCATCGAGCCTCTCTCGTCGAGGGAGTTCCGGGCGCAGAGAATAAACATTCTGGATTACACCGCAATCATTTTCTCGTCCCGCCATACTATTGACGCGTTCTATGGCCTTTGCGATGAGCTGAGGGTCAAGGTTCCGGAGACGATGAAGTATTTCTGCACGACCGAGGCTGTCGCCATGTACCTTCAAAAGCACATTGTCTATCGCAAGCGCAAGATATTCTACGGAAACGGCACCCCTGATTCCATCATCGAGCAGATCGGTACAAAACACAAGGGGGAGAAGTTCCTCGTGACCCAGTCCGATTCAAGCAACAGTTCTCCTCTGACAAACCTCATGGAGACGCAAAAGCTTGATTACAAGACAGCTGTGTTTGTAAAGTCCGTACCTCAGGATCTTAAGGACCTGAACCTTCAGGACTACGACATGATCGTCTTCTACAACCCTTACGACATCAAGTCCCTCTACGAGAACTTCCCGGAGTTCCAGCAGGGTGACATCAAGTTCGTGGCCTACGGGAAATCCATCGTGAAGGCGATGGAGGAAGCCGGCCTCAAGATCGAGATCCAGGCTCCGACTCCGGAGGCTCCGTCCGTGGCCCGCGCGATCGAGCTTTACCTCAACGCCCAGAAATAGTTACAGAAATGTTCACTCTACCGAAATCCGAGCGGCTTCACGGGAAGTCGAAGATTTCGGCTCTGATGTCAAGGGGCCGCTGGGGCTTCACGCCCGGTCTCAAATACTGTTTTCTGAAAGAAGAGGCTGCCAATGATGGGATTCCGTCACAAGCCAATTCCATTATCGTGTCTGTTCCCAAGCGGCTTTTCAAGCGGGCCGTCAAGCGAAACCTGCTGAAACGCAGGCTCAGGGAAGCCTACAGGACCCAGAAGGACATTCTCCCTCCGAAAGGATATTCAATACTGTTCCTTTATAACACAAAGGAGGTCTTGGAATATTCGGCTTTGCGGGAGCAGGTCGCCTCGGTTCTTCAAAAACTTGCGGAACATGAAACCTAGCGGGAATATTCCTCCATGGAGACAACGGATCAGGAAAGTGTGCATCGCACCGTTTCTGGCCCTGATCTGGTTCTACCGCACCTGCATCGGGCCTTATATTCCAAAGACATGCAGGTTCGAGCCGTCGTGCTCAACCTACGCCATCGAGGCGTTCAAGAAGTGGGGACCGATCAAAGGGTTGTTCCTGACTGTCTGGAGAATCCTTCGTTGCAATCCTTGGGGCGGCAGCGGGTATGATCCCGTCCCTTAGATTTTCGGCGCTTCGACAGGCCCGGCGACCAGATGAATCAGATCTTATGATTCTTCTTCCGGGAACGGAGGTGTGAGACACTCTCCACAAGGAGTTGATCCCTAAGAATATACCTCGCCGCGATGAAATTCAGGATGGCCGCCACAAGCGGGAACACCGCGGTGAACTTGAATATCCACTCCTTGTCAGCTGTGAAGTAATCCACTCCGATCCAAGCCTGAAGGGCGATCATCAGGATGGCGGCAAGCACGGCCGTGCGCATCTGGAAGACACGCGCGTTGAAAGTGAACACCGCCAGCAGCTGCAGGATGGTGATCAGAATCAGAAGAATAAGGTAAGGGGTGTATTTGACGTAGGTCAACTCGACCGCATGACCCCCACCGGGACCCAAAGTGAACGCCTTGACGCTGAAGAAAAGCGCCACAACGAGACCTGTCGCCAAGCACAGGTATAAAGTTTGAAGTCTTTGCCACATATTTCACAAAAATAGTTAATTCCGTTGAATATTCTTATATTTGGCGGGTTAAACATTAAAATTCATATTATGAGAATAGCAGAATCTGAATTTATCATCAATGATGACGGGTCAGCGTTCCACATCCATCTGAAACCGGAAGAGCTGGCTGACATCGTCATTCTCGTCGGCGACCCTGGAAGAGTCGATATGGTCGCCGGATTCCTTACCGACATCGAGTTCCGTCACCAGTCAAGGGAGTTCGTCTCCACAACCGGAAAATACAACGGCAAGAGAATCACCGTGTTGTCTACCGGAATCGGAACGGACAACATCGACATCGTGATGACCGAGCTTGACGCCCTCGCGAATGTGGACTTCACCACCCGCGAGCCGAAAAAGGAACACAGGACATTGACAATCCTGAGGATAGGAACCTGCGGGGCCGTACAGGCGGACATTCCGCTCGGCTCCCCTATCTTCTCCCATTATTCCGTAGGCTGCGACGGTCTGATGAACTGGTACGAAGGCCGTGACGAACTCTCCAACCTTGAGATGGAGAAGGCTTTCAAGGAGCACACGCATTGGGACAAGAACCTTCCTTCGCCATACTTCGTGAAGGCCAGCGAGAAACTTATCAAGAAGTTCGAGGATTGTTCAGTCAAAGGCATGACAATCTCGGCCTCAGGATTTTACGGCCCGCAGGGCAGAGTTGTCAGACAGGGTCTTGCTATGCCGGACATGCTGGAGGACTTCGAGTCCTTCCGCTTCGGGGAATATCGGATCACCAATTTCGAGATGGAAAGCTCGGCGGTCGCAGGAATGGCCAAGCGTCTCGGACACGAGGCCGGCACGATCTGCTGCGCCATCGCCAACCGCTACCTCAAGAGCAGCAACCCGGACTACAAGCCACAGGTGCGCGCTCTCGTTGAACTCGCCCTGAACAAACTCTGCGAATAGAAGAAACGGGAATATCACTCCATACGGCGTCCTGAACTGTTGTTGAAACGGCTCAGGACGTTTTCTGAATATGTCTTCGTGATAGGAATCGGCGAGATGGCATCGTTGTCCAGATCAAGTTCATAGCCATCCTTCTCCTTGCGCAGAACCTTGACCTTGTCCATGTTCACAATGTACTTCCTGTGACAGCGCACAAGGCTGCTGCCCCGGAAACTCTCCTCCACGGTCTTGAGGCGACAACGGAGCATGTAGCGTTTCAGATCGCCCTTGCTGTCGGTGTACCAGACCACGATGTAGTTGTCGTCCGATTCGATATAGTAGAGGTTGGACGCGCTGACGCAGAGCTTGAGGTCTCCGCTGTTGTCGAAAAGAGTGATCATCTCCAGTTGCGAGACAGGCACCGCCTCGTCTGAAACCACGTTGCCATAGTTCATCAGACGGATGATCTGGTTTTTGTCCTGAATGGCGTAGTACATCCCGGCGAGGATGTAAGGAATTATCAAAGAAGTGTTTCCATACAACAAAGCCTTTCCCAGAGTCGCCGGGAACTGATCCCATCCAATCCCGGTGATCGGCACTGTGATGAATGAATATGCCAGACAGATCACGAGAACCTCACAGACACACCACGTTATGTAGCCAAGGATGTTCATCTTCAGCTTGTTCCGGGTCTTGTACATGATGAATTTGCTCAGTATGACGATCAGAAGGGAACCCAAAGCGAAGAGCACCGTGAAGACAAAGAACCGGGAATTGCCCAACGCCATCCAGCTGTTGTGTGAGAACGGAAGACTGACCAAAAGAAAAACGATGGAGAACAACGCCGTGAATGTCACAGTGTAGATAAGTTGGTTCTTGCCGCGCAGGTAACCGGGCAGAGGCTTGTTGAAAAAACTCATCCTTTTCTCTTTTTACATGGCAAATATAACACTTTTTAGGATTATCAAAAACCGGAGATTCACCACAAATCCGGCCAAATCGCCACTAAAAACATCGAGATGGCTACACCACGGGCACATTCACCACTTAATTTTTGAGCGATTTTGGCATATTCATATTTTTGTCGGCGAGAATACATTAATATTAGTGAATATATGAAAATCATCGGTACGGGAAGCGCGCTTCCAAAAAAGGTCGTGACCAATGATATGCTTGCGGGATTTCTGGACACCAGCGACGAGTGGATCTACCCTCGCACCGGGATAAAGACAAGGCATGTGATCACGGACGAGAACCTTGAGGACCTCGGGACCGAGGCTGTCCGCAAGGCTCTCGAGATGTCTGGACTGAAGGCTGAAGACATTGACCTTTTCATCGTCTCCAATGTCGTCTCCGAATATATCACCCCGGGAATGAGCTGCATCATCGGAGAGAAACTGGGGCTTAAATGTCCGATGTTCGACATCAACTGCGCTTGTCCGGGATTCGTCTATGCCTTGGATATGGCGGAGACATACTACAAGGCCGGAAAGATCAGGAACGCCATCGTGGCGTGCGTCGAGGAGCCGACCAGAATGGCCAGTTGGAAAGACAGAGGAACATGTGTCCTGTTCGGAGACGGGGCCGGGGCTGTAGTGCTGACCGAAGGGGACAACATCAAAGGCACAAAACTGCACGCCGAGCCGTCAAAGGATGAGATCTGGCAGATCAGGACACTTGTCGACACGCCTTACATCACAAAAAAGGAAGAGGACGTCCCGATGCAGATGAAAGGCCGGGAGGTGTTCAAGTTCGCGGTCAAGGCGTGCACGGAAGGTGTGCAAAGTCTTCTGGACGAAGTGGGAATCGACAAGAGCGAGGTGGCATACTTCATGATTCATCAGGCCAACCAGAGAATAATCGACTCGATCATCAACTATATGGGTCAGCCTGCGGAGAAGTTCCCCGTCAACATCACCGATCACGGAAATTCCTCGTCAGCCTCCTGCCCTATCCTTTTGGACGAATGTAACCGGAAGGGGATGTTCAAAAAGGGGGATATTTTAGTCTTTAGCGCATTTGGAGCCGGACTTCTCTCAGGAGCGGCCATAGTTGAGTGGTAATCCGAACATTAATTATTATATTTGCAACTATATGATAAAAAGTATTATATGTGACTTGCTCGGAATCGAGCGTCCTCTGTTCCAGGGAGGTATGGCCTGGATCGCTGATGCGAAACTGGCAGCCGCCGTCTCAAACGCCGGTGGACTTGGACTGATCTCTTCAATCAACTTCGGCACGGAAGCCGTCAGGGAAGAGATCCGCAAATGCAAGACTTTGACAGATAAGCCATTCGGTGTCAACATCATGCTCCAGGCTCCTAACGCCGGAGAAGTGGCGGACATGATCATCGAGGAAGGCGTGAAGATCGTGACGACCGGAGCCGGCTCCCCTGCCGCCTATATGGAGAAATGGAAGGCCGCCGGAATCAAGGTCATCCCTGTTGTGGCGTCCGTTGCCTACGCACTCAAGATGCAGGAACTCGGAGCGACAGCCGTTGTGGCCGAAGGCGCGGAATCCGGAGGACATATCGGGGATATCCATACAATGGCGCTTGTACCGCAAGTGGTTGATGCCTTGGATATTCCAGTCCTTGCCGCGGGTGGAATATTCGATGGCAGAGGGGTTGCGGCCGCTTTCATGCTCGGAGCCAAGGGCGTTCAGGTCGGGACGAGGTTCCTCATCGCCGACGAGTGCCATATTCACGAGAATTACAAGGCCAGACTGATCGCCGCGTCCGATGTCAGCACAATGGTGACCGGCAAGTCACTCGGAGACGCTGTCCGTGGCCTCAAGACCCCGTTCGCGAAGAAATTCTTCAAGATGGAATATGACCCTGCGGTGCCTAAGGAAGAGGTTCTGAAGTTCGGCACCGGATCTATGCGCAAGGCAGTCTTTGACGGAGACCTTGCTGGAGGAAGCTTCCTCGCCGGTGAGGTTGCCGGAATGATCAAGAAGAAAGAGACCGCCAAGGAGATCGTCGAAGACCTGATGGACGGAGCGGAGAAACTGCTCGCCGGGGCCCCTGGATTTCTGGCTTAAATCAATGATTATAAAGGATAAAACATGAATAAAAGAGTAGTTATAACTGGAATGGGAGTCATCTCCCCTGTAGGAAATGATGTGAACACATTCTGGAGCAATCTGTGCGACGGAGTGTGCGGAATCGAGGCCATCAAGGCTTTCCCGACCGACAATCTGCCGGTTGGAATCGCCGGAATCATCAAGGGCTTCAAGGCTGAGGAATACGGTATGGACAAACCTTTCATCAGAAAGCAGGATCTGTTCACCCAGTACGGAGTAGCCGCGGCTTACCAGGCCATTAAGCAGTCCGGCCTCGCCTCACAGGGTGAAGGCCAGAACATCGACCCGTTCAGACTCGGCGTTTATTTCGGTTCCGGAATCGGCGGATTCGCCACCCAGTACAGGGAGATCGCCAAGATGATCGAGGATCCTTCCGGCCAGTGGATCTCACCGTTGTTCATCCCTACGATGATCTCCAACATCGCCGCCGGCCACATCGCGATCATGCACCACGCCGAAGGCCCTTGCCTTGACATCGTGACGGCCTGCGCCACATCCACAAACGCCATGGGAGAGGCTTTCCGCGCCATCAGGAACGGTTATGCCGATGCCATCATCACAGGAGGATGCGAGAACGCCACAATCCCGATCGGAATCGTAGGATTCGCCAACGCAAAGGCCCTCTCAAGAGCCACTGATCCAAAATACGCATCCCTTCCGTTCAACGCCAACCGCGCCGGATTCGTGATGGCCGACGGATCAGCCGCCCTTGTGCTTGAGGAATATGAGCACGCCAAGGCCCGTGGAGCACAGATTCTCGGTGAGATGGTCGGTTACGGCAACACCTGCGATGCCTACCACTCGACCGCACCGAGACCGGACGGAACAACCCAGGCGAAGTGCATCGAACTCGCCCTTGAGGAAGCAGGATTCGACAAGGAGAAGGACAACCTCTACATCAACGCTCACGGAACTGGCACAAAGTTAAACGATGTCGCCGAGACACTCGCTTACAAGAACGCACTCGGAGACTTTGCCTACAAGGCTCACATCAGTTCCATCAAGTCCATGACCGGACACATGTTCGGAGCGGCGGGAGCGGCCGAGGCAATCGCCACGGTGCTCGCCCTTCGTGACGGAATCTGCCCTCCAACAATCAATCTGGACACTCCGGATCCGGAATGCGATCTTGACTATACTCCTAACAAGGCTGTCAAGACTGACTTGACACTCGGAATCTCCGACTCGTTCGGATTCGGCGGTCACGACGCATGCGTCGCATTCAGAAAGTGCAGTGAATGAACAGTCTACTGATCTCATAATTTCAGGAATATGGATAAGGAAGAAATAAAAAAGTTCCTACCTCACAGAGAACCGATGCTTCTTATCGAGGAAGCCACAATTGACGAGGATGGTACCGCACATGCGAAATACCGCGTCAAGGAAGACGAGTTCTTCACCAGAGGCCACTTTCCCGGGAATCCGGTAGTCCCGGGAGTCATCCTCTGCGAGATTATGGCACAGAGTTGCGCGATACTCGTCAAGGATGAGATCCCCGGCCACTTGACCCTCTACGCAGGGCTTGATAAAGTGCGTTTCAAGAACTCCGTCAAGCCGGGAGATCTTTGTGAGGTCACCGCCAGACTGGTAGAAAGACGTGGACAGTTGTTCTTCTGCAACGCGAAACTCGAAGTCAACGGCAGACTCTGCTGCAAAGGCGAGCCAAGTTTCGCGCTTGTTCCTATTGAGGGATAGGAATGGAATACAGACTATTGGGCGAGGAGGAGTTCCGGGATCTGGAGTCGCGGATTCTTTATGAGGACAATCACATTCTCGTCTTCAATAAAAGGTCTGGAGAGATTGTCCAGGCCGACAAGACCGGGGACGAATGTCTCGCCGAGACGCTGAAAGCCTTCATAGCCCAAAGAGATGACAAGCCGGGCAAGGTGTATGTGGGAATTCCGCATCGCCTTGACCGGCCTGTCAGTGGTATAACAATCTTCGCGAAGACCTCCAAGGCTCTTTCAAGACTCTCGGAGATGTTCCGATCCGGGAATATTCACAAAACCTACTGGGCGCTATGCTGCAAGGCTCCGGGAAAGGAGTCCGACGAGCTGGACGACTGGCTGGTCCGCAACGAGAAGATTAACAAGAGTTTCATCGCCAAAGGCGGAGAGAAGACACCAGGCGCCAAGCTGGCGAAACTGATCTACACCCACCTCAGAGACACGGAGAGATATTCATTGGTCGAGGTGCGTCTGCTCACAGGAAGGCATCACCAGATCCGCTGTCAGTTGGCGGGCATCGGATGTGTCATCAAAGGTGACCTGAAATACGGCGCGCCACGTTCCAATCCTGACGGAGGAATATGCCTCCACTCCCACGAGGTGAAATTCGTCCATCCCGTGAAAAAGGTAGAGATGGACATCATCGCCCCGCCTCCGGCCTCCTGGAAAATATGACGGTCATCCTTTGACCTGAGGTTCCGCCACGCAGTCTTGCAACCATTCCGTCGGAGTCTTTCCGGTGTTCACCTTGAACGCCATGTTGAATGAGACGGCGGTCTTGAATCCGGACATCTCCGAAACCTCATTGATCTTGAGCCGGGGATCCTCCTTGAAGAGTTCCATGGCTCGCCTCACCCTATAATAATTCACAAACTGCCTGAAATTACGGCCGGAGAGGATGTTTATCGTCTTCGAAAGGTAAAGTTTGTTCGTAAGCATCCTGTCTGCCAGACAGGACATGTCGAACGTCTGGTTCAGGTAAGGCCTTTTCTCCTCCATGTACATCACAATCCGTTTGTAGAGATAACTCATTTTCTTGTCCTCATCGACTTTGTCGGCATACGATGTCCTCAGATTGCCTTTGATGATGTCCTTTATCCTTTTCTCCGTCTCAAGGTTGACTACATAAGTCCTTCCGGTCATCGCCCTGAGATAAAGGAGGGCGTAGAGTCCAAGATACATGAACATGGATAGAGTCGAAAGGAGACTTCTCCAAAATCCGGAGGCCGGGATGCCGCATATGAAAAGCATGCCGGCCACAAGGAAAGCGATCGAATAGAGGAAGCGGGAATGCTCCTCCACATTATGCCACACAGCGGTGTGACGGAACATCATACGTATTCCGGAGAACCGTCTGTAAGCGATGTAAAGATAGTAGCACAGGACAAAGATGAACATCGGAACGAAGGTGGACACCGCGCGCTGACACTTGAAATCAAGGAAGCCGGCGGGTCTGAAACCGAAGCATACGAACATGACCAAACCGAACACGAGCAGACAAGCGGAGGCGTTGAGCGAAACCTTAGGCTTCTCGAAAGAGCAAGGATACATCACAAGTATGGCGGCCGACATTGAGATGTCCACAGCAAGTTCCTGCATCCCGGTATGGCATGGAAGCGCGAACTCCGACAGGATCAATGCGATGCCGCCGACGCACGACATCAGACGGATAAAGTATCTTTCTGACCTGTTTCCTTTACTGAGCACTAAATCATAGACAAAGAAAATGGACAACTCGATGAGAGCCAGAAATGCGATAAGTATTGTCATCTTCGGTCATTATTATATGGTTATGGTTTGGACAAGATAACAACAAAAATGCCCCGTGCGGTGGTTTGCACGGGGGTATGAAATGAGATTAACGTTTTCTTTTGGAAAATTCAGCTTTTCTTTGAGCCTTTTATCGAGTCAAATCCTTGCCCGTAAACTCCGCTGACAGAGGAAATCGAGAGGAAAGCGTCAGGATCCACCCTTTTGATTGACTTCAGAAGAAGATTCAGATCGGTCTTTCTGGTAATAACCATCAGGACAGAGGCTGGTTGCTTGGTGTACCACCCCTCTCCATTGAGGACCGTCACACCCCTGTGGAAATCACGTCCGATCATGTCGGCGATCTCCTCGAAATGTCTTGAGAGGATGAACAGCTGGACACTCTGTTTCGAACCGGCAAGGTACAGATCAACCACATAGCCGTTGACAGTAACGATGATCATGCCATAGACGGCGATGGAGAACTTGGCGTCGAACGGTATCACCTGTCCTGTGGTGTCAAACGAAGGGAACAACAGCGAGGATGTGATGATGAACACGTCAATTATCAGGATGATACGTCCCGGTGAGATATTCCGGAACTTGGTGATGATCATCGCAATGATGTCCGTTCCACCTGTACTTCCGCCCTGGGATATGGACATACCGATTCCCACTCCCGCCATCGATCCTCCGATTATCGAGCACATCAGCTTGCCGTTGGACAACGCGAAATCCCGAATGATTGTCTCAGGGATAATGGATTGGAACACATTCAGGCAGACAGACGCAAGAATTATGGCATACACCGTCTTCGCCCCGAACGCGGGGCCGATGATGATGACCGAGATTATCAACAGTATCGTGTTGATCACAAAATAGGAATATCCCATCTTGAGCCCGGTGGCATACTGGATGATGGCGCTTATACCGGAAACACCGCCCCCGATGAGGTTGTTCGGTGTCAGGAAAATCGCCCAACCTACGGTGTAGATGACTATTCCGAGGGTTATGAGGAGATATTCCTTAACCCCTCTGAGAATTGTTGAAGAACCTATTGACATTGACACTATTTCAAAACAAAGTTTACTATCTTGCCCGGAACGACGATCACCTTGACGACATTCTGTCCGCCAACGTACTTTGAAGTCTGCTCCATCTCACGAATCTGAGCCTCGACCTCCTTAGGGGAAAGGGACTTAGGGAGTTCCACCGTGAAACGCATCTTTCCGTTGAAGGAAACCGGGTAGGTCACGTTGTCCTCGGCGGCGAGAGCCGCGTTGAACTCAGGGAAATGAGCGTAGGTGATGCTTTCGTTGTGGCCGAGGACTGACCAGAGCTCCTCGGCGATGTGCGGGGTGAACGGAGACAGCATGACTGTAAGCGGCTCAAGGATCTCACGCTTGTGGCACTTGAGTCCGGCCAGATCGTTCAGGGCGATCATGAACGCGCTGACGGTCGTGTTGAAGGAGAAGTGCTCAATGTCGTCCTGCTCCTTGGCGATCAGCTTGTGCAGGACCTTGAGTTCGGCAGGAGTGGCCTTCTCGTCGGTGACGATGAAGCTGTCTCCGTCAAAGAACAGCCTCCAGAACTTGCGCAGGAATCTGTTCACACCGTCGATACCTTTTGTGTCCCAAGGTTTTGACTGTTCAAGAGGGCCAAGGAACATTTCATAGAGACGGAGAGTGTCGGCACCGTAGTCATCGCAGATCCTGTCCGGATTGACAACATTGTACATCGACTTGCTCATCTTCTCCACGGCCCAGCCGCAGACATATTCACCGTTCTCAAGGATGAACTCGGCGTCGGCGAACTCCGGCCTCCAGGCCTTGAACGCCTCAAGATCGAGTTTGTCGTTGTGGACGATGTTGATGTCCACGTGGATTTCGGTGGTCTCGTACTGATCCTTCAGGCCGAGGGACACGAACTTGTTGGTGCCCACAATCCTGTAGACGAAGTTGGAGCGTCCCTGGATCATGCCCTGGTTGACCAGCTTGCGGAACGGCTCGTCCTCGCAGACATAGCCGAGGTCAAAGAGGAACTTGTCCCAGAAGCGGGAATATATCAGGTGGCCCGTAGCGTGTTCTGTACCACCGATGTACAGATCCACATCACGCCAATATTCATCGACTTTCCTGTCAACGAGAGCCTCGTTGTTGTGTGGATCCATATAGCGAAGGTAGTAGGCGCTGGATCCGGCGAAGCCAGGCATCGTGCTGGTCTCAAGAGGATAACCCTCGTAGGTCCAGTCCTTTGCCCTCGCGAGAGGCGGCTCGCCGCTCTCGGTCGGTTTGAACTCAGTGATCTCAGGCAGCTGGAGAGGCAGTTCCCCGAACGGAACCGGAGTCGGGATGCCGTCCTTGTAGTAGATCGGGAACGGCTCACCCCAGTACCTCTGACGGCTGAAAATCGCGTCACGAAGACGGTAGTTGACCTTTCTGTGGCCAATCCCGTGCTTCTCGACATAATCGATGGCGGCAGGAATCGCCTCCCTGACATCCAAACCGTTAAGGAATCCTGAATTGATCATCTTGCCCTCCTTCGCGTCAAAGCTTTCCTCGCTGACATCACAGCCCTCGATCAGAGGAATGATCGGCAGATTGAATTTCTTCGCGAACGCATAGTCACGGCTATCGTGGGCAGGGACAGCCATGATGGCACCTGTACCGTAACCCGCGAGGACATATTCAGAGATCCAGATAGGGACTCTGTCGCCGGTCATAGGGTTCACTCCGTAGGAGCCGCTGAACACGCCGGTGACGGTCTTCGTCTGGGCGATCCTTTCGCGCTCAGTCTTCTTTTTGACAGCGGCAAGATATTCATCCACTGCCTCTTTCTGTTCCGGTGCGGTCAGAAGAGGAACGAGGTCGCTCTCAGGAGCCAGCACCATGAAGGTCACGCCGAACATAGTGTCCGCGCGGGTTGTGAATATGGTCACATCGTGCTCAGTCTCACCGTTGTAGCACTTGAAAACCGCCTCGCAGCCGTTGGACTTTCCGATCCAGTTGCGCTGCATCTCCTTGAGGGAGTCGGTCCAGTCGATCCTGTCCAGCCCTTCGAGAAGTCTTCCGGCGTAGGCGGAGACCCTCAGCTGCCACTGCTTCATCTTCTTCTGCTCCACAGGGAAACCACCGCGGACCGAGAGTCCGTCCTTCACCTCGTCATTGGCCAGCACGGTCCCAAGTCCGGCACACCAGTTCACAGCCGTCTCACCCTGATAGGCGATGCGGTAGTTCATCAAGACGTCAGACTTCTCTTTCTCTGAATATGCCTGCCACTGCTCCGCCGTAAACGGTTCGTGCTCAGTGCATGCGGCGTTTACGACAGCACTTCCGCCTTTCTCGAAAGCCGCTGTAAGCTCCTCGATCGGACGGGCCTTTCGCGCATCGTTATCGTACCAAGACCCGAACATCTTCAGGAAAGCCCACTGAGTCCACTTGTAGTAAGCCGGATCACAGGTGCGAAGCTCGCGGCTCCAGTCGTAGGAAAAGCCGATCCTGTCCATCTGCTGACGGTAACGGTTGATATTGTTTACAGTCGTTACCTCAGGATGCTGTCCGGTCTGGATGGCATACTGCTCGGCAGGAAGGCCGAAAGCGTCGTACCCCATCGGATGAAGCACATTGAAGCCCTTGAGTCTTTTGTAGCGGGAATATATGTCGCTGGCGATGTAGCCCAGCGGATGGCCGACATGCAGACCTGCTCCGGACGGATAAGGGAACATGTCCAGAACATAGAACTTCGGCCTGGAAGGATCTTCCTTTGTCTTGAAAGTACCGTTCTCGGCCCAGTAGGCCTGCCACTTTTTCTCAATTTTCCTGAAATCGTAGTCCATTTTATTACTGTTGTTGATTACTTATCATGTTTTTTCAGCCCGAAGCTGCCTTTCTTCTCCAGACGGAACTCGACGTAGAGCGACATTCTGGACTTGACCTTCTTGCCCATCAGCCAGCCCGGTTTCCAGTCCGGCGACGCGCTGATGATCCGCACGGCTTCCGCATCAAGAAGCGGATCCACACCCTTGAGCACCTTGACATCACGGATCTTGCCCTTCTCGTCAATCACGAAATCCACAAGCACACGGCCCTGAATTCCGTTCTTCACGGCCTCCTTAGGGTATTTCATGTAGGTATATACCCATTTTTCAAGGAAGACTCTCGGGTCACGGCTGCCAAGGAACGACGGACGGTAGTCGCAATCGTAATACGGCACGACGGTGTCATCACCCTTGGATTTTGTCAGCTTTGACAAATCTGAAGGATTGAAGATAGGCTTCGGACCGTTGATGAGAGCCACGGAATAGTTATAGACATATTCAAGTTCCCTTTCCATCGTGTCGTAGTCTATGATGGATTGGGTGTCGCGTTCGGTGCCATATTCAGGATAATGGCCGGTCGTAAAGAAGATCGATGGTATCTCCTTGCCGTAGAACGCCCTGTGGTCGGAAGGGAATGGTTCCTGTGCCGTAAGAGTCGGAAGGATCGGTTGCAGTTGGCCAGCCATGGACTTCAGGACTTCGTTCATGTCGGCGTTGGAGGAGGTGTAGGCGTAGAAGCCATCCCCACCTGTGCCGACCACGTCCAGATTGATCATCGCGTCAATGTCCGCAACCTCCGAGAATGCTCTGTTCAGGAAATACCATGAGCCGGCGAATGTCTGCCGTGAGGCCCCGAAAGCCACGAACAGCACAGAGCGTCCGAGCAGCGGACTGTTGGTCTGGAGCATCCGCGCCAGTTCAAGCATCATCGCAAGGCCGGAAGCGTTGCCGTTGGCTCCGTAATATGTCCGCTCAACGGTACGCCCGTCTATCGTCATCGTGTCCGTGCCAAGGTTGTCCATCCTCGCCCCGATGACTATGTATTTATTCCTCAAGGACTTGTCGCCACCCTGAATAAAGGCTATGACATTGCGTGAGGTCAGCGTGTCGCCATTCTCCTGACGGATGCCGAACACATCGCCGTCCTCCCCGGACAGCACGTCAACGCCATATTTCTTGAATATTCCGGTGACATATCCAGCGGTCATCCTCTCGCCTTCGGAGCCGGCCTTGCGCCCCTCCATCACGGCTGCCGAGATGGTCGAGACGTGCTCCTTGAACGCGCGGACGGTCTCACTGTCCTCCAGATCGGCGTAGGAGGCTCCGTCCCTGAACTGGGCTTCCGCCGGGATGATTCCGATGAAGATGGCGCAGATGGCCGAAATGATCGTGATTTTTCCTTTCATCATTGTTTCCTTTCTAAAATCCACGCGCCCTTAGGGCAAAAATCCTGCCTTTGCAGCTCTTCCAACGATTTCTTGGCCTGAGCCTCGTCATCTGTCGGACACACACCCACGGCTGTGCTGTTCCTGAAAGTGAGCAGTTCGCACTTATACCCCTTCGCCGCTATCTCCTCGACATACCGCTCGGCATTTTCTTTGCTGGAGAACGAGCCCAGAATCACACAGAAACGATAGCGATGGTTGGCAAGACGCACAGAATCAGCGGCGGCAAGCGAGTCCGCCTCAGCCTTTCGGGCCTTTTCCAGCGAGTCCAGACGGATCCGCTGCGTCTCCTCTTCCTGACGGATGGTTTCCGCCTTAGCCTCAATCCATTCAGAGTCAGGCCGTCCGGCAAGCCTACGGAAGAAATCGCAACCCGTCACCGAGGCGGCGACGAGTGCCATGATCGCTATTGTCAGAAACGCATTTTTCATAACTTACAAAGTTAGTGAAAATTCCACCCTAAGCAAAAATATAAAATTATAAGTATATTTGTAAATCAGATAAGCAAGAATATTATGGCAAGAGAGATCAAATTTTCCCTCGTTTACAGGGATATGTGGCAGTCGTCCGGCAAGTACGTTCCTCGTGTGGACCAGCTTGTCGAAGTGGCACCGGCCATCATCGATATGGGCTGCTTCGACCGCGTCGAGACCAACGGCGGCGCGTTCGAGCAGGTGAACCTCCTTTTCGGCGAAAACCCCAATGTGGCCGTCCGCCGCTGGACCGCCCCTTTCCACAAGGCCGGCATCCAGACACACATGCTCGAAAGAGGCCTCAACGCCCTCAGAATGAACCCGGTACCGGCGGATGTCAGGGAACTGATGTTCAAAGTCAAGAAAAAGCAGGGCACCGACATCTCCCGCTCCTTCTGCGGCCTGAACGACCACAGGAACCTGCGCCGCTCCGTCGAGTTCGCCAAGAAAGGCGGAATGATCTCACAGGTGGCCCTCTCCATCACCAACTCCCCTGTCCACACGGTCGAGTACTACATGGGTATCGTGGACAAGGTTGTTGAATATGGCGCCGACGAGATCTGCCTCAAGGACATGGCGGGAATCGGCCGCCCTACCTTCCTCGGCCAGCTCACCAGGGACATCAAGAAGAAATACCCACACATTCTTGTCCAGTACCACGGCCATTCGGGACCGGGCTTCTCCCCTGCCTCGATGCTTGAGGTGGCCCGCGCCGGCGCTGATGTCCTGGACGTGGCCGTCGAGCCGCTCTCCTGGGGCAAGGTCCATCCGGACGTGATCACCATCAGGGAGATGCTGAAGGCCGACGGATTCCTTGTGAAGGATCTGAATATGGACGCATACATGGAGGTGCGCCGCCTCACGCAGAAGTTTATCGACGACTTCCTCGGCTACTGGATCAACCCTTCCAACGCCAAGATGAGCTCGCTGCTCGTGGGCTGCGGCCTTCCTGGCGGAATGATGGGCTCGATGATGGCCGACCTCAAGGGCTTCCAAGGCGCGATCAACGCCGCCGAAAGAGCGCACGGCCGTCCTGAGATCAGCCTCGACACATTGATGGTCAAGCTGTTCCAGGAGGTTGAATATGTCTGGCCGCGTCTTGGATTCCCGCCACTTGTGACTCCGTTCAGCCAGTACACGAAGAACACCGCGCTGATGAACCTCCTGAACCTTCTGAACGGCAAGCCTCGCTGGACCACGATCGACAAGGACACCTGGAACATGATCCTCGGCAAGATGGGCCGCCTCCCTGGAGAGCTCGCTCCGGAGATCGTACAGCTCGCCAAGGAGAAAGGCATGGAGTTCTACACCGGCGACCCTCAGGAGATGTACCCGGACGAGCTTCCGAAATTCCGTCAGATGATGAAGGAAGAGGGCTGGGACGAAGGTCAGGACGAGGAGGAACTCTTCGAGTTCGCGATGCACGAGCGCCAGTACAGGGACTATCGGAGCGGCGTGGCCAAAGAGCGCTTCAACGCCGAGCTGGCCGACCTCAAGGCCAAGGCGAACGCCCCGATCGAGGTGGTGCGTCCTGTGGTCGAGATGCCGAAGTTCGATGTGGATGAATATGCCAGGCGCTACCCTCACGCCGTTCCCGTCCAGGCTCCGGCCAAGGGTCAGCTTCTCTGGCAGGTCGATGTGGAGGACGATTCAGTCGCTCCGATCGCCGGCACAGAGGTCAAGGCCGGAAAGGGCATAGGCTTCGTGCAGACATATTACGGAATGGAGGAACTGGTTCCCGCCGTTGACGGCCGCATAGTAGCCACCCTCGGCAAGCAGGGTGACAAGGTCGCCAAAGGTGAGGTCGTCGCCTTTGTCGAAGGTGCCGCCGACGCCGCCGGTGTCGCGGATGATGCCGGTGCAGCCGGTGATGCAGGTGCAGCCGGTTCCGCTGGCTCAGCCGCCAAGTAATGAATATTCAAAAAGGATTGAAAGCTGTCTCTCCGGTCACTTCAGCAGACTCAGTGACCGGAGAAACTTTAATCGCTTCGACAAGTTCAGAGGCCGAAAAAGCGACCTGCCGTAACAACACCATTGTTTCGGGCGCTTCGGTGGTTGGCGGACTTTGTCAAACCGTAAGCCCTGAGGCCGGAAAAGCGACCTGCCGTAACAACACCATTGTTTCGAGCGCTTCGGTGGTTGGTGGACTTTGTCAAACAGCAAGCCCTGAGGCCGAAAAAACGACTTGCCGTAACAACACCTTTGTTTCGGGCGCTTCGGTGGTTGGTGGACTTTGCCAAACCGTTAGCCCTGAGGCCGAAAATGTAGGCCCAGCCATCGAAAGATTAAACACATACGAGCCGTTTCCAGACCGCAATCCAATTCCCGTTGAGCGGCATCCTTTCGAGCCATTCCTGCCGGCTAATGCCAAGGTGCTGATGCTGGGCAGTTTTCCGCCCCAGCCCAAGCGCTGGAGCATAGATTTCTACTACCCTAACTTCATCAACGACATGTGGCGGATCATGGGCCTGATCTTTTTCAACGACAAGAACCGTTTCGTTGACGTTGCCGCCAAGAAGTTCAGACTGGATGACATAGTGGATTTCTGCACCGGAACCGGCATAGCGATGTACGACACCGCCACCGCCGTCCGCCGCCTGAAAGACAACGCCTCCGACAAGTTCCTGGAGGTAGTGACCCCGACCGACATCCCCGCCCTGCTAAGGCAGATCCCTCAGTGCCAAGCCATTGTAACCACCGGCGAGAAAGCCACCGACACCCTCTGCCAAACCTTCGGCACCTCCGCCCCCGCCACCGGTGAATATTCAGAATTTCATTTCGAAGGCCGCCCGATGCGCCTCTACCGTATGCCATCCTCCTCCCGAGCCTATCCCCTCTCACTCGACAAGAAAGCCGCCGCCTACCGCTGCCTCTTCTCCGCCCTCCACATGGTATAGCCACATAAGGTAGAAGCCCTGGTGCAGCCCTACAGTGCGTCCCAACGGTGCAGTTCCACGGCGCATCACAACGGTGCTGTACTACGATGTGATCCCACACACCCACCTCAGGCAACATTTTAACCCAATATCGTCACCCAAGAGAACAGTACGACACGCTTGGGCAACACTTCCGCGCCTTTCCGTCGCCCGGAAGCACAGCGGCAGACCCTCCCGTGAGCAGATCGCGGCTTTTCACTCACGAGACAACCTCGGAAGACCCTTCCGTGAGCAGATCGCACCGTTTCGCTCACGAGACATCCTTGGCAGACTCTCCCGTGAGCAGAATGCGCCGTCTCGCTCACGAGACGACCTTGGAAGACCCTTCCGTGAGCAGAACGCACCGTTTCACTCACGAGACAACCTTGGCAGACCCTTCCGTGAGCAGAATGCGGCTTTTCGCTCACGAGGCAACCTCGGCAGACCCTTCCGTGAGCAGAACGCGCCGTCTCGCTCACGAGATGCCTTGGCATACCCTTTCGTGAGCAGAACGCGCCGTCTCGCTCACGAGACAACCTCGGCAGACCCTTCCGTGAGCAGAACACGCCGTCTCGCTCACGAGACGACCTCGGCAGACCCTTCCGTGAGCAGAACACGCCGTTCCGCTCACGAGACAACCTCGGAAGACACTCCCGTGAGCAGAACGCGCCGTCTTGCTCACGAGACAACCTCGGAAGACACTCCCGTGAGCAGAACGCGCCGTTCCGCTCACGAGACGACCTTGGAAGACTCTTTCGTGAGCGGAACGCGGCTTTTCTCTCACGAGACTGCTGCGAAAGACCCTTCCGTGAGCAGAATGCGCCGTTTCGCTCACGAGACAACCTCGGAAGACCCTTTCGTGAGCAGAACGCGCCGTTTCGCTCACGAGACAACCTCGGCAGACTCTTCCGTGAGCAGATCGCGCCGTCTCGCTCACGAGACAGCCTTGGAAGACCCTTTCGTGAGCAGAATGCGGCTTTTCGCTCACGAGACAGCCTCAGAAGACCCTCCCGTGAGCAGAATGCGGCTTTTCGCTCACGAGACTGCCGCGAAAGACACACGAGGCAACCGCGGCGCTTTTTCAGCGAGCTACGGGAATTCTATGGAAACTCTACGGGCGCTCTACGGGCGCTCCTCGATGCCGCCGAGGTTCGACCAGAGCCAGTGGGACTCGTAATAGGACTTAGTGCCTTTAGGAACCGTCACCTTGACGGCTGAGCGGTCTGTGCTGACGAAAAAGAATCTCGAAGGATCCGACTCTTTTGTGGAAATCCTGTCGATGTCCTCTTTCGTTCTCCAGTTCAGCTCAAGTACCAAAGGAGTTTTGCATGACACAAATGTGTAGATGTCTATGGATTTGACAGACTCAGGGATAACTATCTTATCAACATTTGTTCGACGAATAGAATGCTCCGCAATCTTCGTAGTGCCTTCCTTTATCACCACCGTACCGGTCTTCTTTTCAGGAATCCAACTCAGAATCTCTCTCTTTGTCCGACCTTTGTGCATATACAAAGCCCCGTCATGCAGATAGCAGTAGTCCTCTTGACCTTCCCTCGGCGCGGTTGTGGTAATCTCAAGTTTAGAACAACCTTCAAACACCGGATTTGAACCATCAATATTTTCTAACGTGGAAGGTAAAATGACACGTTCAAGATTCCCGCAACCAATGAAGGCATAGGCTCCGATCTTATATATCCCCTCCGAGATAGTGACTTTCCTTAGGTCACCGCACCCTTCAAAGGCCCTATCCCCGACCCCTTTGACGGTATAGGTAATCCCGTCATACTCAACCGTACCGGGAACCACGACCTCTCCCGAATACTTGCCTCCGCCCGGGTTACCGGTCACCTCGACGAAATCCATAGAGTAACCTTTGGCGGTCTTGTAGAACAGGCCGCCAACCTCGAACCCGGAAGAGAATTCCTTCACGGTGACGGTGCAGCCTGACCTGAAGCCGCCATCCTCGGTGACAGCGCTGACCTTGGCCACACCCGCCGAAACGGCTCTCACGTTGCCGTCGGAATCGACCGTGGCCACGGACGGGTTATCCGACTCCCACCTCACATTGCGGTTAGTGGCATTGGACGGGGCGACCGTGCAGGTAAGTTTGGTTGTGCCGTTCGCACCGATCGTCACGGACCACGGCTTGACATCCACACCTGTCACCGGAACCACCTTGGCCTTCACCGTCACCTTGCAGGTCGCCGTCTTCCCGCCGTCCTCGGTCGTCACCGTGACGGTCGCCTCGCCGGCCTTCACGGCAGTCACCTTGCCGTCGCCGTCGACCGTGGCGACATCAGTCTTGTCCGAACTCCACGTCACCTTCCTGTTGTCAGCGTTGTCGGGCTTCACCGTGGCCGTAAGCGTTCCCGTCTCGCCCTCCGTCAGGGTCAGCTCCGTCCTGTCCAGAGAGACCTCCGTCACGTTTACCGCCTTGGCCTTCACCGTCACAGCGCAGGTGCCGGACTTGCCCTCCGCCGTCGCGGTGACGGTCGCGGTGCCGGGTCTGAGGCCATGGACGGTGCCGGCCTTGTCAACAGTGGCGACGCTCCGGTCGGACGACGACCACGCCACGGCCCTGTCGGACGCGGCTTCGGGAGAGACACTGGCGGACAGCACCGCAGATCCGCCCTCTATGATCTCTATCCGGGACGGGGTGACGGCCACGGATGAGACTCCGGCCGTCTCCTCCCTCTTACCGCAGGAGGTGATGAGAAGGATGGCGGCGGCAGCCGTCAGCAGCGCGCGCCGTGTGTGTGTGTGTGTGTAAAAACGCTCATATCGATTGATGTTTTGGTTATAGTCTCGTGAGTCCTATGAGTTCAGCGATGCTTTGGTAAATAACTTGGCGACCATCGGTCACCCTTTCGGTCTGTATCCCGCTCCTGCCTTGCGTCACCGGCACGGGATGTGACGCCGTGTGGCAGGCTTCAGGACAAAAATAATAAAAATTTCCAAATATCAAACGAATATGCCGGATATAATGGCCGCACGACCATGCGACCGGCCACCTCACCTGAACCCCTCCAACGACAGGAGCATGGGACGGCGCCGGGCTCTCCGGGAACGATGACGCCTGACTGTCCCGCACCCGAAGGTGACGCGCGGCACAGTCAGGCGACTCTTCCGCGCCTTTCCGTTGCCCAAGGGCGCAGGGCAGAATGAAGTATGGATGAAGGAAACCCTTCGGCGACGAAAACCACACTTATCGTCGCCCAAGAGTGCAGCGCGGCTCACTTGGGCAACACTTTCGTACATCTTCGTCGCCCGAGGGTGCAGCACGGCGCGCTTGAGCGACACCTCCGCGCGTTTCCACCGCCCAACAACTCCGGAACCATCCCTACAGCAACATTTTGCGCTATCTTCGTTACCCAAGGATTCCGGCATCTCTTCTTAGTAATGTTGAAAAAATAAGTTGCATCAATCGATAAAATTGAATTCATCGAATCACCCTGAACATCATATTGTGCAAACCACAGGCACGCAAGAATGGCTCTGGTAATGCTGTGGGGCCATAGTGTGTGGCTGACCCCCATATCCCGAGGGAGGGTCAGCCACAGTGATAGTGGATTGAATACCGTTGGTGGCGTTTTAGCGTGTCCGTGGTTTGTAAATGATTGGCATTCTTTGCGGATAATGACCTTAAGTAATGTTGAGAAAATAAGTTGCATCAATCGATAAAATAGAATACATAGAATCACCCTGAACATCAATATATTGCAAATTTAAAGTGATGCAGGTTATTTTTTACATTTCACTTAACTCAAGTTTTGCATTTGCGAAACACCACTCTTCTTCACTGCTTGCAGTGAAAGCAAGTCCCTCCCCCGAGGGGAGGGATTTAGGGAGGGGGTAACGTTAAAGGCCCAGTGGGGTGCGCGAAGCGCATCCCCTCCCCAGAGGGAGACTGTCTTAAAAATAAAAGTACCCCCAGCGAGGATTGAAAATTCGTTGTCGCCCCTGTAGTGGGGTACATACTTTTCAATTCTCGCCGAGACTTTTCAGACAGTCTGGAGGGGAGGGATTTAGGGAGGGGGTAACGTGAATTGATGAGGGTGGGCAATCACCTTCGAACGTGAGATAATGTACTTTACAGCAGGTAATTGCCTACTTGCGAAAGTTGAATTCTTAAGTAACATTTCAGGCCACTTTCATCAATCGAGGAGTCCGGCGGTTGCCTCTTGAGGCAAGGGTCATCTATAATCACGACGAGGAGTGCAAACCGTTGCCTATGAATATCATAGCACTTTTCCTTCAGTTGGATTCCACCCAAGAGACTGCGTTAAGATACTCATGAACAATGCATTAACATCCACCCGGACCCAGCATCAGCAAGTGAGTTGTAATATCCTCATAAAGAGCAAGATAGGCAATATCCTTTAGTTCATACCATCTAAAGAAGAATGTCTTATTTACAGAGAATCAAGTCATTGCGTTCCACGGCTACCCTTTCGGGGAGGTTCGAAGCGTAAATAATGCCGACATATTCAGAAATAGTTTATAACTTTACGTTCGACGAAACCGCAGACAGAACCGCAGACAGAACCGCAGACGAAACCGCAGACGAAACCACAGACAGAACCGCAAACAGAACCGCAGACGAAACCACAAACAGAACCACAGACAGAACCACAGACGAAACCGCAGACGAAACCGCAAACAGAACCGCAAACAGAACCACAGACAGAACCGCAGACGAAACCACCGATCATTCGTGTCAATCCAGATTTTCAGAGAAACAGATTAATTTGTAAATTCGCAAGTTTATTGAAGATATTATTTATCCGCAAATTTAATAAGGATGTCAGAAATCATAACCGTCAAACCGGAATTCTCCTCTGAGGATTGTTTTAGAATAGTCGAAAGGCACAAAAGAAGATTCACCTACCCGATGCATCGCCATAAAGCGGTGGAACTCAACTTTATACAAAACGGAAAAGGGGTACGGAGGGTTGTCGGGGACAGTAGTGAGGAAATCGGCGACTACGAGATCGCCCTCATCGGGGAGGACATCGAGCACGCCTGGGAACAGGGAGAATGTTCATCGGAGGATGTCCGCGAAATAACCATACATTTTCCGGCGAACTTGTTCGACGGAAATCTCATTGAGAAAAAGCAGTTCGCTTCCATCAAGGAAATGATTAAGGACTCCAGACACGGAATCACCTTCGGGATGTCCGCCATTCTCAAAGTTTACACCCTCTTGGACAGCATTTCGAGCGAGAAAAGCAGTTTTGAGCAGTTCCTCATCTTTGAGAGAATCCTACACACGCTTTCCAAATCCGACTACAGGCTGTTGACATCCAAATCGTCAACGGAGCCGGAACACGGGGCTAATCCAGACAAGATTGGTTTCATCAAGGAATACCTCAAGCTGAACTACTCCAAGAACATCCGCCTTTCGCAACTGTCTGAACTGACAGGATTGAGCACAACAAGCATCGCACGACTCTTCAAGCAGAGATCCGGGATGACGCTATCTTCGTACCTGATTGACCTAAAGTGCCAAAGTGCCGCCAGAAGTCTTGTGGACACGTCCGACAGGATCGCTGATATCTGCAAGGCATGCGGATTCAACAACCTGTCGAACTTCAACAGGATATTCAAGTCAAGGATGGGAAAGACTCCTCAAGAGTACCGGAACCTGTACAAAAAGAACCGCATCAGCGTGTAGGGTCATCTTCCTGCGGCCAGCGTTTCCTCTATTGTGGTGATGAGGGCATCGGTGCCTTTAGTGTCCACGGCAGCCGGATCGACACTCAAGTCATCCCTTCTGGTCAACTTCCCACATTTCCCTTTCAGAGCCAACACTCTTGAGACTCTTGCATCCAAGTCCTTGAGTCTCCTGCGGTCATCACCTATGTAGTCCACTATGAGATCTATACTTTCCGAAACATTATCCGGCATCAAGAGGATATCCACCCCAGCCTTATAGGCAGCGAGCGTGGCTTTCGCACCTGATCCGCCGAACGGCTCCAAAACCCCCTCCATACCAAGCGCGTCAGTGATTATCAACCCTCTGAATTTCATTTTCTTTCTGAGGAGATCTGTCACGACCACCTTTGAGACCGAAGCTGGAAGGGTGTCAAGCACAGGGACAAGAAGATGTCCGACCATAACCATTTCAACCCCGTCCTTTATCAGCCTCCTGAAAGGATAAAGCTCTACAGAATCCAATCTCTCCTTCGGGAACTTCAGAACAGGCAAGGCTTTGTGTGAGTCAACCTCTGTGTCTCCGTGGCCGGGGAAATGCTTGGCACATGCCACGACACCGCCATCCTGCATCCCTCGCATAACAGCTGATCCGTAGTCAGCCACAAGGTTCTTGTCCGGACCGAAGCTCCTGTCCTTGATGGTGTTCACGTCAGGATGAAGGTTCACATCCACAACCGGAGCAAAGTTCACGTCGATCTTCATGGAGCGCATGTCCCTGGCGATCTGCCTCCCCATCTCGTACATCAACCCGTCATCAGGAAGCCCGGCCAGAACACCTTGACGGGGATATTTACGAAATTCACTGATCCGCATTCCCAGGCCGAACTCTCCGTCAATGGTCACAGCCAGCGGAACCTTCACCAGACTTTGCGAACGGTTGCAAGTCTCGGCCGTCCGGGCAATGTTCCCTTCCATGAGGATGATGCCTCCGACCTGCTCCTTCGCGATTATGCTGTCAGCCTTGGCCTGAAAAGCGGAATCTCCTCCCGGATAAACATCAACGAAAACAAGCTGTGCGACCTTATCCCGCACGCTCATGGCTTCGATGATCGGGCGAATCTGTTTTTTGACCACCCTCTCTTTCTTTGACAGGCCTTGACACGGAACGGTGGCCAGAAAAGCAAGGCAAGACATTAGCATGATATTATATCTCTTCCTCATTATAATGAATATTTTATCAGAATAATCACAAATCGTTTCTCAGTACCTGACCCTTTCTCATCACGAACTTCAATTCGATGTCGTTGTCATAGAACACGATGTCGGCATCCTTGCCTTTCTCAAGGGAGCCTTTACGGTCATTGGCGCCGATAATACGTGCCGGGGTTTCAGATGACATCCGTACAGCGTCACCGAACGGGATTCCAGCCTCGACAGCCGTTCCGACCAGACGATCCATCGTAGCGATGCTTCCCGCCAGGGCGGAATGGTCGGACAGTTTGCAAACCCCGTCATGAATCACGACCCTTGGATCAAAAATGCGGTCCGATCCTCCCGCGGAACACCCCAAAGCGTCTGTGACAAGGGCCGTTCTGTCCGCTCCTTTGATCATCCAGATCAAACGGAGGATCACTGGAGGAATATGCTTGCCGTCAGCGATGACCTCAACTGTCATCTCCGGGATGGCATAGACGCTCTCCACTGTACCCTCATGCTTGTACTCCCTGACGTTGTGCACACTTGTCATGGCGTTGTAGAAATGAGTGGCGTGCGTGAATCCTGCGTCGAACGCTTTCCTCACATCAGGAAACTCAGCCACTGTGTGGGCGATCGAGGCAAGCACTCCATGATTCACCAAGGAGCGTCCGAACTCCTCCACCCCCGGGAGTTCCGGGGCGGCGTCCCAACGGCGGACAATCTTGGTGCCGTCAAGTATTGATTCGTAATCTCCTCTGATCGGCGGGGTGACATATTCAGGAATAATGGCTCCGACCTTTTTCGGATTGAGGTACGGGCCTTCAAAATGCAGTCCGATAATAGGTGAATCCGGATCGGACATGAGTTTTTCACAGATTCTTACGGATTCAGTCATCGTACTGGCAGGGCAGGCCGGCAAAGTCGGAAGGATGGAGGTCATCCCGTAATAGGCATGGGCCTCGACGGCTGTTCTGAACGCTTCTTCTGTGCCTTCTATGAATTCATGCCCGCCGCCTCCGTGAATGTGGATGTCAATCCCTCCGGGTACCACATTCATTCCTTTGGCGTCAATGACCTCCGCGTCAGGGATCTCGACTGAATCCCCGGTTATCTCTGAGATCAAGCCATCCTTGATGATGACCGTGGCTTTCCTCGCTCCAGATGGGGTGAAGACCTTTCCACCGATGATCTTTATTGTCTTATTGTTCATTCCGTTAATATCTTTTGTCCATGACTCCGTTCCAAAGAGCCGTCCTGAGGGTGCCCGACGCGTCGTCCGCATCGTAGTCCCAGCACATCAGTCCCGACATACCTCTGGTCATCGCCCATTCAGCCTTGACCGCAATGCTTCTGGCATTGTCATAACCGGCATAGAAAGCGCCGGAGGCTTTCACCGAGATGTACGGACACCCAGCCTTGTCATCCCAATTGTCAATTTTGTACAACGACTCATCCAATGTCAGAATTTTCTTGTAGTCGATCGCCGTAGGATTCTCAGAGAAAGAGTGCCGGGCATAGAAAGGGACTCCGAAAATCATCTTCTCCTTCGGGAAGCCTGCTTTTGCATATTCCTCAAAAGTTCTTTTCCAGTCCCAATAGGCTCTTGGATCGTCAATGGCGCTATGGTGATGAGGGGCCGCGTCAAGGTCGTAGGTCATCACATACACATAGTCAACTATGTCCTTGAGTGCCACGAGGTCAAAATATCTGCCTGAGCCATCGTCATCTGACACCTTGTTCTTGACATAGCCGGCATAGGTCACCAGATAGCGGTTTCCGAGAGTCTGCCTGAGTTGGCTCATCAGCAGAGTGAAGTTCTCCGTGTCATGCATCGGATCGCAGGCGTGGCCGCTCCATGAGACGCCCGGCATCTCCCAGTCTATGTCCACTCCGTCGATGCCCCACTTCTGACAAAACGCAAGGCAATCCTTGGCGAAAGCCTTACGCCCGGCCTCAGTTGAAGACATCTTTGAAAAGCCGCCACCTTGAGCGTTGTCAGGATTGACGACCGTATGAGAGAATGAGATAAGTATTTTAAGACCGGACGATTTCTTCTTCAGATCAACTATCTGCCGGAATCTGGACTCTTCTCCCTGAAGCTTGAATCCTTTATACTCTCCATCCTTGACATAGAGTTCCGCGAAAGCATAGTTGATCTGCGTCACGGCATTCACGTCCGGAATGGATTTCCCATAGTAGGTACAGTAGGCCACCACATTTCTTCCAGGCACCTTATCGAGGAGGACAGGGGTGTATTCTCCCCCGCCCGGAATAAGGCCGCCTTTTTTATAGTCATCCTTTTCGCAGGATGAAAGGGCGATGGCCAAGCAGCCGGCCAAGATCATCAGAGTACGTCTCACTGTTCGCATAATCAGTCGTTTTGATAAAAATAATGAATATTGTTCAAAACATCTTCTTATAGGTCATCTTTTCCGGAAGTGTATTGAAATACTTCCTGGATATGTCGCTATGAGAATATGTCTCAGGCATCGGGTATATCTCCGGAATGTTGAATGATTTGTTCTGGCTCAGATAGTAGGCCGGGTCACGCTGCGGAAGGACAAAAGGCCTGCTGACCGAACCGTTCTCGTCCACATGGGCGAAATAAGGCCTGCCATAGACCCTGTCATCCCTTTTGGAGGCCCAGACAATCCATCTCCCGTTAGAGCTCCAGCTATGATAAGAGTCCGAGTATCTTCCGTTGACACCAGCCAGAGTGTCCACCTCCGATGTCTGGAGATCCAGCATCCACAGATCGGTCTCGGTGTGCCAGATAGGGAAAGTGCCATAGTCAGACACGCAGAAAAGGACACGTTTGCCGTCAGGCGAGAATTTCGGGAAACTCACCGACTTTCCATGGGCCGAGGCTTCGAAAACAAGAGTCAGAGAGTCCGACAACACACCGGTTTCAGGGTCAAACGGCACACTGTAAAGATCATACCGCATCATTTTGGTACTTTCCGGCTGAGGAAGACTCTTTGCCCGGCAGAAACAGATTGTTTTCCCGTCCGGGGAAAAGCATGGAAAAGTCTCCTGAAATTCATCTCCTCTGACAGAAGGATTGTCCGAGACCGTGTTGTCTTGAAAGTCCACAACAAACAGATCGCTGGACGTGTCGAACACCTCAAGCCTCTCCAACCGTCCCGAATGCAGGATGGGCATTATCCGGGCCGTTGTGAATATTCCAAAACGGCCCGACTTTTCTATCTCTCCATAGACAGCGGCTCCAGCAGTGCTGTCAGTCTTCGTGTCCAATTTGCGGAGCGCCCCATCCTTCGCGTAAAAAGTACCACCTGTCTTTCCCCTGACATGGAAGAACGTGGCCGGTGAATCAGCCTTGTTCGATGTGTGACAGTTCATGCACGAATGGTCTGTCGTGTTGTTGTCTCCGAGGATCCGGACCTTGTAGCCCTCAAGGTCACGTTCCTCGACCGAGTGCAGGTTCCAGACTTCGTAGGCAGGCTCAATCAACCTGTAACTGAGATATTTATCAATAGGATCCGGAGAGACATCCCAGAAAAACTCCTGAATGGAAGTCCCGCCGTGGGTCACAGTAACCCGTAACTTGTTTCCCTTTTCGCAGCCAAGCATTGTGTGCCATTCTCTCAACGGAAACACTACTCTGGAAGCCCTGGCCTTGAACATGTAGTCCCTCCGTGGACCGGAGACCGTGACTTCTACCTTGCCTTTTACCCCCTCCAGGGAAAAGTTCAAAGGAGCGATGTTGAACGGAATCACAATATCCTTGTAGTCTGGCGTCATCACAATTCCGTCAGGATGATCCGCGTAATCTGACTCACGGCATCCGAAGACAGTCATCACAGCCATGACCGCAGCGATGATCATTTTGTTTCTTCCTGTCATTGTGGTTGAGCGAAATAATAGTAGTACCAATATGTCTTCCCGAAGCTTGAATCCGGGGTCAAAACCTCCCCTGCCTCGCGTCTTGAAATGAACTCAAGGCACATTTCGGACACATCCGAGGATATGGCATATTCAGAGAGTTGCTCTGACGGAGAAACATTCTCGTCGAATGTCATCATCAAAGCTTGCTGGTACAATGCCGGAGCAGAGGCGTGCTTCGGCTTGTAGTAGGTGTCATAGTCTTTTCTGAAAGAGGCTATGTCCTTGACAAGAAGGTCAAGGCACAACAGCCTGTCAAGAGCCGCATCATTCTCTTCCGCAAGATTGCGCAGGGATGCGAACCAATCATTGGCACTGAAAAGGATGTCGTCGGCGCTTCCATAGACAGGCTGTCTTTCGCATGATTCCATCATTGTAAGCACAGACGAGGCCCAGCCGCGGTGAAGCGATGTCTTTTGAAGCATGTCCGCGTACTTCCCCGCGGCCGCAAAGTCACCGTTCGCCATAGCGATCTCACAAAGTCTGCGGAGCATTCTGGACGAGCGTTGTCTCGGAGTGAAAGTCATGCCAAGCAAAGCGGAGTGCTGCGCCTGGGCGAAATCGCCGCAAACCATCAGAGCCTCCACACTGTCGAAGACCCTTCTGTAGCCGGAATTTTCATTGATAGCCAGAAACAGTCCTTTCCACAATGGCTGATAGACCTCCAGAATATCCTCCGGCAATGTGCCTTCGCGGCTTGAGGAAACATTGTAGAAATATGATCCTGTCACACTCTTGTACGGATTGGTCTTTCCCATCTCACTTACTTTGTCCCATTTTCCATAATAGGCCAGAGAACTGATCTTGATGTCCCATTCCTCCTCTGGCGTCACAGTGAGACAGAACGCGAACACGACCATCAATCCGCAAATGATCCTCAAAAAACGTCTCAGCCACTTGTCTGACGACATGGCTGCGAGGGCTGCGAGCAGGGTTCCGGCCTCAACGTAGAAAATGAGAGCCGCGCGCCCGAAATAATAGCCCGGAACAACCGGATAGACAAAAGCCTGCGCGGATGTCAGCCTGTAGATATTCCTGAAAAGGAATATCTCAGCGGTCAGGGAAACGGCAAGGAGCAATACATGGCCCGGACTCCGGCGGTTCTTGTAAAGCAACAGAACCAAAAGGAGAAAGACAGGGGCTCCTATCAGCGGATAGCCAAGAAGAAGCATCAAAAGCTCAAGAGGCCTTTGCAACCGCCCTTTGAACGACTGGCAGGCCACGGCTGCCCAGGCGGACACAACAGCGCCGATGGTCATGCTGACAGGATATTCGAAAAGGCATGAGAGAGCCCCTTCCAGCAAAGCAGGGACCAAAGCGGCCAGGTACGGTGAGGACACGCCTTCTCTTTTCAGGAAGACGGACATTCCTGCCCACAGCAGGGCACACAACAAAGTCTGCACCACCGGAGCGAATCCCACAAGCATGTAGAACTGCGTCAGCCAGCCGCCTGCCAACTCGCTCAGAAAAGCCGGTTTCATGAGAAATGACAGGACAAACGTGCGGTCAAGCAGAAAATAATCCGCCTGCTCCTTGAAGGCAAGATGATAGGGACAAAGAATCTGGAGAACGGTCCAAAGCACGATGAAAGCCGCTCCTGCAAGCGCTATCTGCCTTTTTGTGGATCTATCTGCTGACATCTGGACGGAAAGTGTTTATGCCCAACGAGTCCAACTCTCTTTTCTGTGATTCAGACATCGCCCTGTCGTACATGTAATACAGATAGCCCCCAAGCGGATTGGGGTTATTCCGTATGATGTCCATGGTGGCAGACTCGACATCCTCTCCCCTTTGAAGTGCCTCCTTCCAGGACTGCAGGAAAGCGTTGAGAGGTGTTCCGCAGGCCGAGCTGACAGTGTCCAGACGCACATTGAGCGTGCCTGGCTCCACCGCCACAAGAAGCCTTTGGACAAACGGAGCGCGGGCTTTGTTGGAGATGGTGACATCACACATCCTCACCGTGGACGCATCCGCCGTGAAACGGAACCTGCCCTTCCTTACCTTGGTGGAATCAACCGTTTCCAAAGTGGGATAAGGCTGTGGCACAAGGAATATGGTCTGACCGTCATAGCGTCTGTCAATGCTGCCTTCAATCGTCATCGTCGTTCCTTGCGAGCAACCAAAGGCGACAAATCCAGCGAACACCAACATTAGAGCATGGATATGTGAGGGCATCTTCATCTGAAAAAACTTTATGAATATCAAAGGCCAGGGGGCCACCGGTTTTCCGGCTGGCCCACCGTCCTTTGGAGACACATGGCCGTTATTATTCCACCGCCTTGAAATAAGCGTACCAACCATAGTCGCTCCAGTCCGCCATGGCAGAGGATGGAGTCTTATGGAAGATCGTGATGTAGTCATTGTCAAAAGTCAGCAGGTAGAAGGAGTTGTTCTGTCCCTGCCCGACCTCATCAAATCTTGCTCCGATGGTAGGAGCGGTGGTGATCAGACTGCCAAGTACCGCGTCCTCAGGGACTTCCTTGTTGAAACCGAATGTTCCTGTGGCTTTTACTGAACCGTCAGCATTGTAAGTTGTCATCTTGCTGCCCGCATATTCAAAAACCATTTTCTCATCGGCGGACACATCGCTCATCTTGACATTGCCCCACCAGCAGAAGTTGGACTCGGGAGTATAGCCGGCGGAAGCATACTTCCAGCCACCATGCGCTCCCATGTTGCAGACAGAGCCCCATGAGACCTCTCTCCAGGCCCAAGTCTTTTTCGCGCCCCTGTCGGCCTTGTCCTTTGCTCCGGTCAGATAGCCGGCCCACGGATCAAAGACATTGGTGACAGTGATCGGGAAATGTGCCGACTCGACAATCTTTCCTGCGGAAAGGGCGACATAGTACACCTCGAACTCACCGTTTGACTCATAAGTGTAGGTGCAACTATCGCTCTTGAGGATGGTCTCACCCATGGAAGTGACGACATGCCACACGCCTCCGATCTCAGGGCGATCATTCTTGAGGGAGACGATCTGGTCTCCTTCCACAGCCGTCTCCGTGTTCGGATACGGTTGATCCACATGGAGATAGGACGTTAGTTCCTCAGATGTGACAGGAGTCCCGGCGTTGGTGATGTAGTCATCACGCAACGACTTGTCCTCTATCGGGTTACATGCCACCATGCTGGCAAGAAGCGCTATGGCAGTAATTATACGTATCTTTTTCATATTCTCATCTGCTATTTGAAATTGTTCCAATCAACAAATGCCGCTGAGGCATCCCACCCCGGATTCTGCTCAAGGGTTCCTCCCGCGATGTCAATTTCATCCTGAGGGATAGGCCAGTAACCTTGGGTCTGTTTGAGACGTGCCGCGTAATCGTATCTCACCATAGGGGTGACAATTCCTTCGTTGATCAGGTCGAAACCTGTCTGATCATTGAGGATCTTTCCGGCCGACTCAAGAGAAGGACCTGCCCAACGGAGAAGGTCAAACCAACGGACAGACTCGAACGCAAGTTCCCAACGGCGCTCGTTCTTGAGATTCTCCAGAGAGTAGGACACCGGGGCCAGATGGCTTCTTTCTCTGACCCTGTTGATGCCGTCAGCGGTTTCGGTAAGTTCGGAGTGCATCAGCAGCACATCAGCGAAACGGATGTGGATGAGGTCGGTCGTCTGCACAAGCTGGGCGGAAGTCTGGGCCGTGACGCCCGGATTCTCAACAAGAGCCCAAGAGTTCTTGAAAGAGTTGGACTCGTCATCCCATGCACCCACATTGATGTACTTTTTCTGGAAGTAGCCGGTCTGCTCGTAATAGCGATAGGAGACGGTATAGTCAGGCTCTCCCTTGTCGAGTTTTCTGTCAAGAAGGACATTGCCCTTGTTGTTCGGATCGTACGCCGTGTAGGACCAGATAGAACCGGTCAGACGCGGATCCTCTGTGTAGCCATCTGTGTAAGACTGCCTCGCGGCCCAGTCCTTCCACTCATCGACCATTTTCGGAGAGACCGGACCTGCACCCCAGCCGAAGCTGAAAGGATAGCTTTGCTTGATGTCCCTATTGTCGTTTGACGGTGAGCAGAACATGGACCAGGTGTTGGAGAACCATGTGTAGGTCCAGTTTGACGTGAGGTTATGCTTGTTGGCGAACACTGTCTCCACGCAGCTGTTGCCGACCCAGTGCAGGTCATGATCTATCGGGTACTGGTACCTGTAGCCGGAATTGTTGCTGTTGACCGTCGTGTTGGTGTACCCCCAGATCTCACGCTGATCCTTCACAAGATCATGGCCGGAATTATTGATGCAATCCTCAAGATGCTTGACAACCTCTGCCTTGGTAGTTCCGCCTGGAAGGGTATCCTTCCCATAACGTCCGGTGTAGAACAGGAACACACGAGCCAACATAGCCTCAGCCGCATACTTGGTGGCATGACCGGTCATCGGAGAGCCGGCGGTGTAGATTTTGTCCGGCATCAAGCTTATGGCCTGGAGGAGATCGCTCTCGATGACGGTGTAAACTTCTTCCACGCTTGCCCTCGGAAGGTTGACAGTCTCGGTGTTGGTCCTAAGCGGAACACCGCCGAAAATCTGCACAAGCTCATTGTAGGCAAACGCGCGAAGGAAATAGGTCTCGCCGATAAGGCGGTTCATTTCCTCCTCGGATGACCATGATTTCACATTCCCGAATGACGCGAGGGCGCTGTTGGCCCTGTTGATGAGAGTGTAGTCGCGATCCCACAAGGAAAGCAGCCCGTTAAGATTGTCCTTGTACAAGAGGAAGTTCGTGGCACAGTTCCCTGAGTACGAGAGGTTCCCGCCAAGGCAATCGTCTCCGGCAAGCTGGGCGACATAGAACTGAGAGGATGTCTCAGGACTCTCGAAAAGCAGATGGGCATAGATGGCGGTGACCATCTCCTGCGCGTCTTTCTCTGTCTCCGGGAAGTTCTCGGTTGTCTTCTGGGTAAGATTCTTGGTGTCGAGAAAGTCCTCGCACGCTGACAGCGCAAACACCGTGGTCACGGCAAGGACAATATTGATTATGATCTTTTTCATATTCATTTCTCCTTCTAAAATTTGAGGTTGACTCCGAAAAGGATGGTGCGGGCACTTGGATAGTAGCCCAAGTCAATGCCTTGCGCCCAGCCGCTGCCACCACCGTAGCCGATCTCCGGATCCATTCCGGAGTACGAAGTGAATGTAAAGAGATTCTGTCCTGTCACATAGACACGGCAAGTCTTGAGAGGGAACTTCTTGAACGCCTTGGCAATGTCGTAGCCGAGGGTTATGTTCTGCACCTTGAAATAGTCCCCATCTTCTACGTAAAGAGAAGAGATCCTGTTCCAGTTGCTGTTTGAAGAGCTGGCAAGGCGAGGATACTTGTTGGAAGAACCCTCTCCCGTCCATCTCTTCAGGATGTCGGTCGTGTAGTTGTTCAGAGGAGATGAGGAGAAGTCCCTGTAGCACTTGAAGATCTGCTGTCCGAACGATCCGAAACCAGAGATTGAGAGATCTATTCCTTTCCACTCAATATTGAAGGAAAGCCCAAGGGTGAAGTCCGGATGCGGGTTTCCGATCATGGTACGGTCATTTGCATCAATGACTCCGTCATTGTTGGAATCAACATAGATGACATCGCCAGGGTTTGTGTTTTCACCGTTCAGGAGAGCTCCCTTGTAAGCATCAATCTCAGCCTGATTCTGGAACACTCCCGCAGTCTTGTAGCCGTAGAAGTAACCGATAGGCATGCCTACCTCTGCCCTATAGAGTTCCTCGGCTCCTTCCCATGGAATACTTCCCGTTCCGTGGATGATCCCATCGGCATTGGCGATCTTGGTGACTTTATTCTTATTGTGCGCTCCGGTCAGATTTACGCCATAGAACACTTCTCCGACGCTATCATTCCAGTGCAGACCGAATTCCAAACCTTGGTTCTTGACATTTCCACCATTGACGTATGGAGCGTTGGCACCATAGGAGTAAAGCACAGGAGCCACCACAAGCCAGTCTTTTGTAAGTTTGTTGTACCAGTCAAACTCCACTCCGAGACGATTCCCGAACAGTCTTGCATCGAAACCGATGTTGGTTTGCTCTGATGTTTCCCATTTCAGTTCGGAGTTGGTCAGTTTGTAGGCATAGGAGCCTATTTCGCGCTTGTCGATGACATCACCGAAGACATAGCCACCGTAACCGTTGTTCGAGGTCACAAGCGAAAGGTATTGGAAACCGGTCACATTGCAGTTTCCATTCTGTCCCCAAGACGCGCGAAGCTTGAGGAAGTCCAGCACACTGTCAAGTCCAAGCCCCTTGAAGAAGTCTTCGTTGGTGATGACCCAACCAGCTGATGCTGAAGGGAAATAGCCCCAACGATAGCCTCTTGCGAAAACGGATGATCCATCAGCGCGCATCGTGGCCGAAGCCATGTACTTTTCCTTCCAGTTCCAGTTCGCGCGGGCGAAGAAGGATGCTATGGAGTTCTTCTGGGAAGGTGATCCGCTGATGCTCGACATTGATGAAGGTGTAGTGGACACATTTGAAAGATAAGCATGCTCAAGGTCTCCGAAATTGGAATCCACATTGCTTGCGCTGAGAGACTCACCGTAGCCCCACTTTTCCAGAGAGCTTCCCACAAGGGCGTCAATCTGATGCTCATTGATATTGAATGAGTAACTGGCCGTGTTTTCCCAAGACCAGCGGTTAGACAGAGACATGCTTTGTGAGACCTGATCCATCTCCCTCTTGGCAGTGGCGTCGAGGTCATATTCCGGCATGTAGGAGCGGTAGCTTGAAGAGCTCATCATGTAACCGAACTGACTCTTGATGTTGAGCCTTTCTATCGGCTGGAGAACCGCATAGACACTGGCCTGAAGATAATGACTCTTGGACACATTCTGGTTGGAGGTATAGTCCATGTAGGCGATCGGGTTCTTCGCCGCACCGTTGGCGGTGTCCCAGACGTAGCTGTCTGCCACCCTGTCTTCAAAGACATAGTAGCTTCCGTCAGAGTTATAGGCCGGCATAAGCGGACTCATCACAAGCATGTTGTGGACTCCGTTCCAGTATATGCCCTCCGTAGCGAAGGATCCTGTGGTTTTCTGGTAGCGGTAGTTAAGGGTCTGGCCGACCTTCAACACATCCAAAGAACCTTTTTTGAAGACTGTGTTCTCAGAGTTCACCCTGAAGTTATAGCGGTCAAGGTGAGGAATGGATGAAGGCACGCCCATCGTGGCGTCCTGCCCCGTGTAGGCAAGTCCTAATGAATATGTACCCGTCTTCGACCCGCCAGTGACATTAACCGAATGATTCTGGACAGGAGCGTCCTCATTGATGATCTCTTTGAGCCAGTTGGTACCTGTCCAGCCATCCTTTATGGCCTTATAGAGACGTGGACCGATGTGGTTCTCCCAATTGTAAGGAGCAAGACCGTCCATGATTCTGGATTCATCCTGAATCTGCATGAACTCATTGGCGTTCAACAGAGTAGGAATCTTATAAAGATTCTGGAGACCGTAGTATCCATCATAGGTGACAGAAGCCTGTCCCTCTTTTCCTTTCTTGGTGGTGATGAGGATGACACCGTTTGCCGCCCTTGCTCCGTAGATCGCGGCTGAAGCGGCGTCTTTCAGCACATCAACAGATTCAATGTCGGACGGATTGAGCGCGGAGATGCTGCCGTTGGCAACTCCGTCAACGACATAAAGAGGCGCGGAATCACCGATTGTGCCAAGACCACGGATGTTGACCTTGAAGCCGGATCCAAGGAAGCCATTGTTCTGGACGATGTTGACTCCCGGAGACTGCGACTGCAACGCTCCAAGGACATCCACGGTGTTGAGTTTGGCGATGTCATCGCCCTTTACCTGCACGGTGGAGCCTGTGACAAGCTTCTTTTTCTGTACGCCATAGCCGACGACAACAACGTCATCCAGCCAAAGCTGGTCTTCATCAAGAGCGATCCTGATCCCATCCGAAGCTTTCACCTGACGTGTGACATAACCCATCTGAGAGACTTCCAGAATGGTTCCGGAGGATGCTTCAATCCTGAAGGTACCGTCAACTTCCGTAGTGGTTCCCACAGTGGTGCCTTTTACAAGGACATAAGCTCCTACAATAGGCTGTCCGTCCGAGGCTGTGACCACGGTACCGCTCAGAACAGACTGTGCGCCCATGGGGATGACACTCATCCCGAAAAGCGACAGCACAGCGGCGCAGACCTTGAGTGTCCAAGGAATGAGCGAGCGTTTTTCTGTGTGTAGCATAACAACTGTTTTTGGGTTGAATATAATTGGTAAAGATAAAACTCCCCTATCCCTGTCCCTGGGAGCCTTCCGGAATACTCAGGTTCCGACAGGACAGACAGAGGAGAGTTCAATAATAGTTTCAGTGTTTTCCGAACCTGATCAGCAGCCTTTCACGCTTTCCTTATAGGCGGCGATACACTCGGCAAGACGCTCCCTTGCGGTGGTGTCGCCCGGTATGTTGTGGGACGGGTTGATGTGAAGTTTCATTCCACGGTCCGCAAGAATCTCGCAGACTGTCGTGATGATCATCCAGACACATGTGATGGAAGCCATTGTGGAAAGAGGTCCGATCTTGTCGAAGTGATTCTTCAAAGTCACGGACGCATCCTGAAGAGGGCAGCATGTGTCAACCACATAATCAGCGATCTGGAAAAGGTTCTTTCCGCCTGAGTGGCGAGGTTTCTTGTCACCGGTCCTGCCTGCCGATCCGCAGACGATGACCTTCATGCCACGCTTGTGAGCCTCATTGGCGACATCAATGTTGACAGCGTTCACTCCGGTGTGCGAGAAGATCCAGAGAAGATCATTCTTGTCGAAGTTCCAGCTTTGCATTATCGCCTGGCCATAGCCTTCCTCTCTCTCAAGCCACAGGAACTGGTTGATACCCATCTCGCCTACGATGTGGGTGAAGAATGTCAAAGGGAGCTCGCAAAGAGGATGGAATCCTACGATGCCACCGATCCTCGGATACATCTCCTCGATCGGAAGATTGGCATGACCGCAGCCGAAAGTGTGTACAAGATGACCTGACTGGATGCAATCAGCCATCACCTCGGCAACTTTCTTGATTTGTTCCATCTGTGTAGCCTCGATCTCATTCATGACATCGAAGGCGTTTTGTTTCCATTCGTTTGCTAACATTGTTTGTAGATTAAAAAGTTTAACTATTGAGTTGTTTGAATATTCATAAAAGTGTCATCCTTTCATCCGCGACGAGACCTTGACTGCCAAAGGGACAAGCGTCATCATGCATGCAACCGCAACGACAAGAAGAACAGGCAAGAGCATCTGGCGCCCGGCGTCAAAAGCGGCTCCGGTCAATTTGTTGAAAGTGTACTGCCCCAGCAGCGCAATGAACAACGCAATCGAGATCGCCGTGCCGGACAGCTCCCGGAAAGCTCCGCCGATGTAGTTGAGAATGACAGGATAAGTCGCGCCGACTCCAAATCCGATCAGAATCATCGAAAGGTAGGCCGCAAAAACGCTCCCGGAGCAGAGAAGGAGCAGCATCACTCCTGCAAGAGCGGCGGACAGATAGGAATATAGGGTTCCGATAGCTCCAAGTTTTCCAAGGATGAAGCCAAGAGGCAGACGACCAGCCAACATCCCGACGGTGAACCAAGTCATGGCAAGAGTGGCGGAGGCCATGCTCATCCCTTCTTTGTCACTTAGGTACGAGACCGTGAAATTACCCTGCGCTCCCTCAAAACCGCTCTCAAAGAAAAGGATGATCGCAAAGAGAATAAGAGCAGGGTATCTCAGCAGCCCGGCTGTCTTTCTCATCGACACGTTCTCCGATGGCTTGGCGGCAGGGAAACGGGTAAACACGAAGAAGACGATGAACGCCGCCATCACCGCCGACACTGCGTTGAGAGTGATTGTGAAATCCACGATGAAGTAGTTCAGCAAGGTCCACAGCAATGCTCCGACGCAGTAGAACGCGCCGAGCAGACCGAGGCGTCCTCCCCTCTTGTCATCGTCATAGATGTCTGACACAAGGGCATTGGTCTCGCCGTTGAGTATGCCTCCGCCTATTCCGAGACAGAAGATGGAAAGATGAAGCATTCCTATCTCCCTGAAGTTCGCAAGGCCTTGAAGCCCCGCGAGAGCAAGGACGGAACTGAGCGCGAGAAGCCATTTGTAGCCGAAACGGTCAACCACAGGACCGAACACTATTGTACCCAAAAGGATTCCAAGAGACATTGTCGACGGCAAGCCGTTGGCTCCGTCCACAATGCCGTTCAACTGTCCGAGAATCGGAGCCAGGGAAAGCATCGCCACCCCGAAAAACGCCATCCCGGCGCAAGCCGAGACGAAAACTGATGATGTTGAATATCCACGCATGGCCTTCCTACTTCTCTTGTTGTCCTATAGTCTTGAAAGCCAGATAGGCCGAACCATAAAGAGCAGCTTCTCCCTGAACCTCCGAGACGCGGAACTCCACGTGATCCATCGCTATAGGCTGCCCCCACTTGCAGGCTTCATCGTAAATCCTTCCGATAAACTCCTCAGCAGGTCCGAAGACTCCTCCTCCGAAGATCACCTTCTCAGGATTCAGGATGCTGACCAGATTAGCGGCGGCCATTCCCCACATCTCCACAGCCTTGTCAAGAACTTTCGCGGCCAGACGGTCGCCTTTATGGTAGGCGTCAAACACGTCATGGGACGTGATCTCATCTATAGGTCTGCCGCTCAGCACCCCGGTGTAGTTGCGGTTGCAACGCAGCGCCCGGTGAATCTGGGTCGCGATGCCGTTGCCTGAGGCATAATATTCAAAACATCCGGTAGGAATATACTCCTGCTGGTAAGGGTAATGAAGAGCCATCCAGCCTGCGGCTCCGATGATGTCCTCAGCGCCATGGAGCACCCTGCCGTCAACCAGAATACCGACCCCGATACCAGTCCCGACAGCGATGTAGATGGCATTGCCGCATCCTTTGGCGGCTCCTTTCCAGACCTCGCCAAGAATGTAGCATGTCCTGTCGCTCTCAATCTCCACCTTGACGTCAGGGCCGACCAGACCGGAGATCCTTTTTTTGAGCGGGTATCTTTCCCAACCGGGAATATTCGGGGCCCAGACAACATCCTGCTTAGAGAAGACTATCCCTGGCACACATATTCCCACCGCCTCGACCCTTTCTCCCCGGCAGGAGCCGCAAAGAGCCTTGATGAGGTCTAAGACAATGTCTCATACCGCATCACCCTTCGCTCCGTCAAGGAGTTTAACCTGCCTTGCGCACATCTTGCCCGAAGCATCGAAGACCGCCCCAAGCGCCTTTGTACCACCAAGGTCTATCGATATTACCGCCATAATGTCTGAACGTTAGAGTTCTTTGAATGTACCAAAGGAATATCCACGCGCACGAAGCCCGTCAATGATTTCTCCGAGATGGGAATATACCCGGTCTTCCTTTGCCCTGCCAGGATAGTTCATCGCATGGACGAGGATGACGGCCCCGTTGAGACCATATTTGTCATCAAAGTCCCATATGTTCTGAACCAACGACCCGGCACTTCTGTAGGCGGTCTCCCCCTCTGCGGCCCAGTCAAGCCCCGTGACAAGTCCTGAGGTAGGCTTCACCAGTTTGTAGCCCAAACCTTTGAGAACATAGGCGGAAGCCTCGTCGCAGGTCTCGTAAGGAGGTATCATCCAGCGGAACCGGTCTTTGGTGAGTCCGAAACGCTCAAGCTCCGCCTCCATACCGCGGATGTCCCGGACAAGGGAATCAGAGGACACAAGACTGACCCCACCCTCACACAGAAGCAGATGCTTGTCTGAATGGCCTGAAAGGTAATGCCCTTCCCGGATGATTCTCTTGATCGGAGCCTTGTACCTTGGTTGCCTGAAGCACTCGCCGGTCGGGAAGAAAGAGCCCTTCACACCTTTGGCCTTAAGGGTGTTCAGGACGGGAACCACACCGTCAAAATTCTCAAAATGTCCTTTGTCATCCGAACTGTAATGCGCCGTGAAGACAAGATAGACCTTCTTTTCGTTGACATTGACTCTGCTGACCACACCGTTCTTATCCTTCCTTACCCCCTTAAGTGCGGCTCCCTCCATCTGATAGGCAGAGAACGGGAATGTCAGAGACGCCGTGCCGTCCATAGTAGGCTCGTTCGTTGAATAGTCATGGGTACTGTCATGGTAGACCATAGTGCCGGGCTGGACATCAAGATAGTTGATCCCACCTTCCATATTCACGCCCTTTAAACCGGAGAATATCGCGCTGTAGACAGGTCCGTCAACAAGTCCTCCACTTGTGTTGCCAAGGTTGAGATTGACGATGAACGAGTGCGGCTGGGTAGGATAGACCTCAGCCCCGGGCATCTGAACAATCATGCAGACTCCCCAAGGGTTGCACCCCAACAGCCAATCCCTGAGCGCGCCTTCCATCTCCTTGTAGGTCTCGTCTCCAGTAAGATGACGATAGAGAATGCACTGGGTGAGCATTGCGGTCGTAAGATTATTGGAACACCAGATTGATGGTATCCCATAAAGGAAAGGAGTCCCTTCTGCCTTCTCGAATGTCCTCTGGATTCCGGATCTGAGGTTGCGGATAAACTCCGCCGAGACTCTGGCGTTGCCATCTTTGGCAAGGTGATAGTGTCCCATATTCATGAACGGGTACCACTGATAGTGTCTCGCGCTGTCCGCTCCCATCCACGGAGTCACCGGCTCCCTTCTGGCATATTCAATGGCCTGCGAGAGATACTTCGCATCTCCTGTGCTATGGTACATTTCCACCGCGGCAAGTTCCATGTCATCAACCCAGTTGTCCTCCTCATAGATGTATGGAGAGACCACAGACGCCGTCTGGCAAACTCCCGGCTTATCTATTCCAAGCTGATAGGCTCCCTCAGCCTTAGCCCCGATCCTTGCGGCGAACTCAGGATAGAACGGAGCCAGAATCTTCGAGCCAAGCGCGAAATCTGACGCGAACTTCCCCACTGTGCTGGAAGTGCCTGTGGTTGCATTGGTGCGATTGTACCTCTGCTGAGGCTCACCGCTGACAAAGTAGACCGGACGACCATTGTTCTTGCCCCAACCGTAGTCCGCGATGTCCTTGGCAGGCTCACGCATTCCTACATGATCGCGGTCATCCGCGATCTGGTTGTAGAACTCACCCGGCTCCGGATTCATCCTGTCAAGCCAGTCCAAGCCCCAGTAGATCTCATCAATTATGTCAGGGATGCCGTTCCTGCCCGGAGTACCGTCGGCAAGATACTCGTCCCCAAAAGCTTCCGGATTACTCTGGTAGGCAAACATCATCTGATAGATGGCGTTGGCCGAAGTGGTCGTGTACTGAAGGCAGTCCGAAGCGTCATGCCATCCCCCGCGCACGTCTATCCACTGCCCCTCCTTTGTAGGATGATAGCGAATGTAGCCGTCCTTGACGTGGCAGCTGTCCCTCATGAATGGATTCCAACCACAACGTTGCTGACGCATATAGTTCAGGACAAAATCAGCGGCTCCGTCATAGGCCCCAGCGCTGATCCTTACCACGGAGGATTTTGATCCGCCAGCCACAATGAAATAGTTGCCTTCCGCCGTGAGCGCGGAAAAGTCGAGTCTTACAGTTGTTTTGAGCTCACCCATCACACCTGTGTTCCTTACATCCTCCGGTCTTGAGGCATATACCGTTTCTCCGGTGGATGCGTCCACGACGGAGAAAGATGGGATTTCATGCGGTTCCACGTCATTGCTGACATAAACCGCCACTTTGGAGGCATAGGGAAGATAACCGACCTGATTGATCCGAATCCATTCCCCTGCCTTTGCCTGAAACGAGACAGCCATTAATGAGAAGGCTGCGAGAAGTGATAATCTGAAAGACTTCATCTGGCTTTTTATTTTTAGTGTTGTGTCAAATATAATACTTTTCAATCAATATACAAACAATAAAATACAATATTATTAATCCAATTTTTTACTATAATTAGTAATTGATTGAGCATTAGTGTATTATGTATAAAACTGTAAATAATACTTTTCTGCCATTAGAAGCATGACAGAACTCGGTTGAATACAGCGAGAAAATGCGGAGCCGCGTCCAAAGGAAATGCGCTAATAACATTATCAATAAAGCATTAGAGCTCACCTGCTTTGTATCAGCAGATGAGCAGTAATCTTCTCATTAAGAGCAACATAAACGATTCCCTTCAGTCCATGCCGACCAAAGACGGATGTCTTGTCCACAGATAATCAGGCTGTTGCGATTCACGACGCTTTCCCATCGTCTCCATCTCGCGTCTGGTCAATCGGTCTTGATGTCGTAAAGATTGCTGTTACCTGAGACTAAAGGAGCGCCCCTTTTGGCCGCTGAGCCTGTCCTATCGGTCTTGATGTCGTAAAGATTGCTGTTACCTGAGGGGTAATATGGCAGGGACGGGTCTTCTATCAGAGCGTCAACGTTCAGACGGACAGCCTGCATCACGTTACGCTCCAAGAAATCTCTTTCTATGTCCAGAGTGAAATGCATAAAGCCGGCGACAGTGTGATTGTTGCCAAGGTACCGGTAGATGCGATAGTCATAACCGTTGTCAGACAACGCCTTGGCCAGGGCTGACGAGCCACGGAACGAGTAGCCGCCGTAACTGGTAACCTCATAAGGCACGATGTCATCCTTCGTGCCGTGCATCAAAAGTGTCGGACAAGGTTTTCGGGAATATTCAATAGCACATCCTTTGACAAGCAGCGCTCCGGCGAAGGACATCACGCCGGCATAGTTGAAGCCCTCCGGCAGCACCGACGCGACGGGCGTTCCGTTACAGATCTCATATTCAGCCTGTAACGCGGTTATCGCACCGGCGGAGGATCCCGCGACCACAAGGGCGGACGGATCTATGCCCAGCTCATCCCGATGCTCAATCAGATAGGATGTCGCGCTGAACAGATCCTCAACCGCAAGGTTTATAGCCCTTTCCAACAGCACGACGAACTCCGAGGCGGTAACGCCCCTGACCCCCTTCAAGCCAAGGCGGTAGTCAATCGCCACCACCCCATAGCCATCAGCGGTCAGATCCCGGAACCACTCCATAGCCGTACCGTCACGCCTGTTACCCTCCATGAACCCGCCTCCGAACACATAGAGGATCGTCGGCTTCCTGCGGCCGTCAATCTCCGTCACGCTCCCCTCCACCGGAGAGTAGATGTCCATGAAAAGCGCCGAAGTGTCTTTCCGTGAATATTCCAAAGTCCAGCGCGGAGTCAGTTCCCGCGCAGAGACCCACATCCCGGCGCCGAGCGGACACACGGACAGCATCAGCGCCATCAAAAAGGTTATTTTCCTCATATTCAATATTTTTATCATCAACGACAAGCACTTCCCTTTTTCCAACACCCACAATTGTCAGCACGGTGCCTTTAATCCTTTTTGCCACCGGTGGGGCGCAAACGGACGCCGGCCATAGCGCTACCTATATAATTCTCCATCAATCAGATGTATGTGCAGCATGCCGGTGTGCGCAACTTCCTTCTTCGCCTCCCTGGCCGTGAGAGACATCGTCTCCATCCAGACCAGTTCGAAAAAATCCAACATACCGTCGGGAAGAATGAAACCGAGGTAGTGCTCGTAGAGCATTGCTTGTGCTGTGCTCTTATCCATGACTACAAAGGTACTTCCTTTCACGGAATCTACCTTAGTAACCTTCAAAAATAAGCTGCATCATCTTAAGGAATCTTTCCGGTCTATCTCTCTTTTTTTCATCAGTCATGTGCCACCGGCACACTCCTTCTTCGAAAATAGATCTATCCTCGAAAGTATTCTCTTAATTTTATTTTCTTGTTCCTCCATGGCTGGATTTTCATATCATATCAGACACGGAGACTTGCAGGTGAGCCGTAACGGGTCAATTGGACGGCGACGGGAGTGTTTCCGGGAGGTTTCGCGGACGATGATGATGACTACTCGGCGGAAGGCTTGACGGGAAGGGTGGCGAGGTCGTCAGCAGTGACGCCACGGAAGCAGGAGGCGACGGGAGTGTTTCCGGGAGGTTCCGCGGACGATGATGATGACTACTCGGCGGAAGGCTTGACGGGAAGGGTGGCGAGGTCGTCAGCAGTGACGCCACGGAAGCAGGAGGCGACGGGCAGAGGGGCGCTAGTCGCTGAGGCCGAAAAGATCGACTTCGACTATGTACTGCGCGCAACCTTCGGCTTTCGGGTCGGTGAACTGAGACTCGAACTTCTCAAGGTTGAGATCCAGAGACAACCTTCGGGAACTTTCCGGCGGAGTAATCGTCCAGTAATGCACATTCAGCGGATTTCCGGGAGCCCAGTTGGCCCTGTCATAGAGATAGGTCCCGGCCTGAGGGTAGTTGTCCTTGTTGCTGTAGAAGATTCTTCCGGTCTTTTTCTGGGTGACTCCGTTGATCACGATGGTGTACGTGTTCTCATCAAACTCGGCAGCGTTTCTTGTCACGTAACCCGTTCTTTCTATGAATCTACCCTGATCGTGACCATGGCCGCTCACGGCCACTTTCATCAACAGGGATTTGACTTCCTGCGGCAGGGTGAACTCCCTTTTGCCCAATCTGGAAGCATTCTCGATGTCATGACCCTTCACGCCGTAGGACCAGCCCCTGTAGCCGGAATTGCCGTCACGGCTGGAATCGTAGACCTTGGATGTCCACACGACTTTTTTCGACGGCTTGCCTTCGTAGAGATTGAAGTCCAGCCTGACGGCGTGGCTTCTTGTCGGGGTCGCGTCGAACCCGCCGTAGTACAGCCGGAACTCCGTGTCCCCGGAGAGCATGAAGGAATATTCAGAGACATCTATCCAGAAGGTCTTGCTCCAACTGCTGTTGAACGCGTTTCCGTATGGGGTGAACGCCCTTGTCAGTTCGTACCATTGACCGTCTGTCTTGTTGCGCACAAAAAGCATGGTTGTGTTGTCGTAGGAAGCTGGTCCTTCGAAGAAACTTGTCATAGTATAGGCGATGATGACCCTTTCATATTCCTTGTCCTTCGGGAATATAAGGTTGAAGGAGAAGTCCTGTTCCTCGCCCCAGCCGAAGAAATGCAGCTTCAATTTGTCACTGCTGACCTTGGCGGAAGGCGTTTTCCCCGTCATGGGGTCGGACTTGTGGAACGGCTTCCTGTCTTCCCTGACAGCAATGTTGTCGGGGTCAAGAGGAACCGGAGGCTCAATCTTGTCTTTTCGGCAGCCTGAAAACATTGTGACGCACCCGGCTAAAACAACGCAGGCAACGGTGATTCGATTCATCATAATCATGTCTGTATAAGTTTTATCCATCGACCCCTAAATTAAAACATTTTAAAATAAAATCAAAATAAATGTCTCACTGACGGATCGCTGTTCCCTCCGCGCCCTGCGGCGACGTTTTGAGGGGTTTTTGTCGCCGGAGAGGGATCAGAGGAGGCCTGCGGCGACGTTTTGAGGGATATTCGTTTCCGGAGAGGAAGGTGCGGAGGGGAACGGCGGCATTATTGAGCGGTTTTGCCGCCGTCGAGGTTAAAAAGAAGGGTGGCAGGAGCGTTTTTGAGAGTTTTATTTATGTCGCCGTGGAGGGCATTCGATTGAAAATCAGACAGTAAAAAGAACCTCCTCCTATCGCTTCGAGGTAGGAGAAGGTTCATTGATTTCGCTCATTATTAAGGCCTTAGGCTCCACGGCCACTCGGCGGAAGGCTTGTGTTTGAGGCTTGAAGAGGAGGTGGCGGAGGCCTGCGGCGACGTTTTGAGGGATATTCGTTTCCGGAGAGGAAGGTGCGGAGGGGAACGGCGGCATTATTGAGCGGTTTTGCCGCCGTCGAGGTTAAAAAGAAGGGTGGCAGGAGCGTTTTTGAGAGTTTTATTTATGTCGCCGTGGAGGGCATTCGATTGAAAATCAGACAGTAAAAAGAACCTCCTCCTATCGCTTCGAGGTAGGAGAAGGTTCATTGATTTCGCTCATTATTAAGGCCTTAGGCTCCACAGCCACTCGGCGGAGGGAGGAGAAGATGCTCAACGCTTGTACACCTGTCCAGAGCCAGCCTGGGTGGCGGTGGCGGTGACTCCACGGACACTCGGCGGAAGGCTTGTCTGAGGCTTGAAGAGGAGGGTGGCGGTGGCGGTGACGGTGACTCCACGGCTACTCGGCGGAAGGCTTGTTTGAGGCTTGAAGAGGAGGTGGCGGAGGCCTGCGGCAACGATTTGAGGGGTTTGTGTTTCCGGAGAGGGATAAGAGGAGGCCTGCGGCGACGTTTTGAGGGATATTCGTTTCCGGAGAGGAGCGGAGGGGAACGGCGGCATTATTGAGCGGTTTTGCCGCCGTCGAGGTTAAAAAGAAGGGTGGCAGGAGCGTTTTTGAGAGTTTTATTTATGTCGCCGTGGAGGGCATTCGATTGAAAATCAGACAGTAAAAAGAACCTCCTCCTATCGCTTCGAGGTAGGAGAAGGTTCATTGATTACGCTCATTATTAAGGCCTTAGGCTCCATGGGCACACGGCGGAAGTTGCTCAACGCTTGTACACCTGTCCAGAGCCAGCCTGGGTGGCGGTGGTGGTGACTCCGCGGCTACTCGGCGGAAGGCTTGAAGAGGAGGGCGGCGAGGTCGTCGGGGGTGGCGCCGCGGAAGTAGGTGGAGACGGGCTGGGTGGCCAGGAAAGCCTTTACTTCAGCCGGGGCGTAGCGGAGGCCGGTCATCTTGGCGGCAAGCTCCTGGGCAGGGGTGTCGAAGAGGAAGTCGCCGGAGAAATCCAGACGGGCGATCAGGCCGCGGTCCACACGGATGTCGGCCTCTACGGTGCCGCAGGAGAGTTTGGCCTTGCAGCGGAAATCGGCTTCGTGGGAGTGGCCGTAGATGAAATCCCAGGTGGAGAACTTCTCGTCGGCCTGTCTGCGGACCTCGGCGACCTGCTCGGCGGACAAAGGCATCTGGCCGTCACCTGCTGAAAGAATCTCCTGAAGCTTGGCCTGGAGCTCATCAAGGGACTTGAACTGCGGGAGGTACTCTTTCAGGTTGGCCACACGGCTCTTGACCGAGGCGATACCCTTGGCCTGCATCTTAGAGCCCGGCGTGTCAAGCACGTGCGTAAGCGTGTCAAGGTCAACGTCATACATCAGTGTGCCGTGGATGATCTCCTGATCGTGGGAGACGCGGCGGGCGTAGCCTGAGACCTTTCTTCCTTCTACGAATATGTCGTTGCGGCCTGTCAGCTCGGCTGGTACGCCAAGACTGCGCAGAGCGTCCACCATCGGCTGAGGGGACGGATTCCTGCCGATGATCGTGTAGTTCATGTTCTGGAGATCGTGATAGACGGCCCCGCCTCCGGTCACACGACGGGCCAGCGTGATGCCGTGCGAATTGAGATAGTCCAGATTCACCTCGCTGTAGGCGTTCTGGTTCAGGCCTATGATCACTGCCGGGCGGTTCCTCCAGAGGAAGAAGTACGGTTCCTCGGACGGAATGTTCTCAAGGCAATATTCATCGAACGCAAGGTTGAAATACGGGTCGGTGGAGTTGTTGATCAGATATTTCATTTCACATTTAATATTATGTAATCCTTAAAAAATAACTTGGTAATCTTTGATTGTCTTTTCGGTCTATATGTCTTTTTTCCATCAGTCATGTGCCACCGGCACACTCCTTCTTCTAAAAGACATCTATCCTCGAAAATACCGCCAATTCTTTATCAACTTATTTTATAACGCTTATTAAGTAACCTTCAAAAAATAACCTGCATCATCTTAAGGAATCTTTTCGGTCTAGATCTCTTTTCTCATCAGTCATGTGCCACCGGCACACTCCTTCTTCGAAAATAGATCTATCCTCGAAATTATTCTCTTAATCTGAGGCAACTTATTTTTTTCATGTTACTAAGTCATTCAAGTACGGAGGCGGCTGATTTCCTTTATGGTTTTTATAGGCCGCATCCGATTATTGGCAGTATATATTTCTTTATTTCAGGGTAGTTTGGCAGATGTGTGCCAGGATATGAGCGGACGCGGCCAGGATAAAACCTCTCAAACTCGTCCTTGCAGTTGACCATCTCGTCACGGTCGGCGAACATGCCGGTTGTCAGGGCAATCTCCTCAGGAGAAAGCCCGTCAAACTCAGTGGCTTCCAAACGGGCATATTCATCGCACAACACTTCGGTGACGGTGAACGTCAACGCTCCGTCGCGGCGCGGGGAGAGATATTCACGCACCCCTGTCATCGTGCGCAGGAGACGGGAGATGTGGAAGTCGGGATTGACCAGGATCTTGCGGTGACCGCGGAGTTTCTGTGCCCAGAATCCGCCAAGGGACAGGCCGACGATGAGGTCGGGGCGCTCGTCCCGGCATATTCCTTCAAGAAGGTTCAAAGCCTCGCCGGGTTCGATGGGCACGTCCGGAGCGATGACTTCGCTCCCCTTCAGGAGAATCCGCAGGGAGGAGGCCATCTTGTAGGCTCCAGAGGACGCAAGTCCGTGAATGAAAAGGACTTTCATCGGGATTGTCAGTCCTTGTGGCTCTCGAGGATCAGGTCGCCAAGCTCCTTGAGGTCGCGGACGATGAAGTCAGCCGGATAATGCTCCGGATGAGGATTCACGCGGGCGTCCTCGGCCACTTTCAGGGCAGTCTCAAGCGTGGTCTCGCCGGAAAGCACGAGCACGCTGACGGCTCCGGCGTTGTGTCCCATCGCGATGTCCGTGTAGATCCGGTCACCGACCATGGCGATCTCGTCGGCCTGCAGACCGTTACGGTCACGGATGCCGTCAAGCATCGTAGGATCCGGTTTGCCCATCACCTTGTCCGGTCTTCTGCCTGAAGCCGCCTCGATGCACTTCTGAAGCGAGCCACAGTCCACAAGGATGGTTCTGGCATCTGTCGGGCAGACCCAATCCGGGTTCGTCGCCATATACGGAATGCCTTGCTTGGCCCACCAGGTGGCGCGGCAAAGGCGTGAATATACAAGCGTGGTGTCGAAGGCCACAATCAGCATGTCCGGAACGTCATCAGGATCGTCGGTGCAGGAGATGAACCCGGCCTTCTCGAACTGGCCGATCATACTCGGAGTTCCCAACATAAAGAGTTTCTTAACATTAGGGAAATTTTTCTTGATATAATCAATCGTGGCGATAGGGGTCGTGTACATATTCCCTTCATCGGCGGGAATCCCCATTCCGGCGAGTTTCCTGAGGTAGTCCTCCACCGACTTCGTCGGATTGTTCGTCAGGAATGAATATCCCACTCCGTTCCTCTTCATCGTGTCCAGCACCTCGACCGTGAAAGGGAAGATGTTGTTCTCCATGTAGATTGTGCCGTCCATGTCCAGAGCCAGATGCTTGATCCGGCGGAGCTTGGCCTTCTGCTCTGCGGTGAGAGACTTGTTATAGTTTTCTGTCATATTCATTAATAATTAATTTCTTTCATTATCTGGTTCCTTCGACAGGTTCAGGGACCGCTTCGATAGTTGGTGAGCCTGTCGAACCAACTGCCGCTTCGACAAGCTCAGCGACCGGGCGAAGCAACAGCTCCGCGACCGCTCATATTCAAATCATACAAAAATAACAATTTCTTCCTTAAGAATGCCGTTTTTTGTATCTTTGTGTCCCCCGTTTTTAAAACGCTAAAAGAATGGATCAGTCTATCAAGAAAAAGTACAACTATTGGCAGTGGAGAACCCTCATCATCCTGATGATCGGGTACGCCCTCTTCTATTTCGTCAGGAAGAACTTCAGCATCACGATGCCGGCCCTTGAGGCCGAGCTGGGGATCAGCAAGGTCAAGCTCGGCCTTTTCCTGACCCTGCACGGCATCATCTACGGCCTCTCAAGGTTTATCAACGGCTTCATCGCCGACCGTGTCAGCCGCAAGAAGATGATGGCCACGGGACTTTTCCTCTCCGCGCTCGTGAATATATTCATAGGACTCAGCCCTGAGATGAACGGCCTGTTCAACTTTATGGACGGCGAGGGCAAGGCCACTATGGGAATGGTTGCGTTCATCGGAAGCCTTTGGCTCATAAACGGTTACACCCAGGGAATGGGATTTCCTCCCTGCGGTAGCCTTATGGCCCATTGGATCAAGCCTTCGGAGCTTGCCACCAAGCAGGCCATCTGGAACAGCTCGCACTCCATCGGAGCCAGCCTCGTGGCATTCCTTTGCGGAACCTTCATTCTGAACCACTTCTCCTACTCAGCTTGGCAGTGGTGTTTCTTCGTGCCGGCACTCCTCGCCATAGCCGGCGCCGTCCTGGTCCTCTTCGGCCTCAAGGACACGCCTGCATCCGTAGGACTGCCTGATCCTGAGGAGATTGACGACAACGCTCCAGCCAAGGAAGTCGTCACGGAGCCTAAGGAGTTCACCGACTTCGCCTACAAGAGATTCGTCAAGGAGATGGTGTTCAAGAACCCTATCGTCTGGATCCTCGCGACATCCAACTTCTTCATCTACATCATCCGGTTCACCATCCTGGACTGGGGAGCGACCTTCCTCACGCAGGACAGAGGCCTGAGCATCCAGACCGCCTCGACGGTTGTGGGCATCACCGAGGTGCTCGGCATCGTGGGCACCCTGCTGGCCGGCTGGGCCACAGACAAGTTCTTCGGCAGCAAGGCCCACAGAACCTGCCTTATCGGTCTGGCCAGCGCGACAGCCTGCTTCATCCTCTTCTGGCTCACCCCTAAGGAGATGGGCGGCCTGTCTGTGGCCCTGATCATCATGGCAAGCTTCTTCATCTACATGCCTCAGGCCCTTATAGGAATATGCCTGTCCAACCAGGCCACGAAGCGTGTCGCCTCCTCCGCCAACGGCATGGCCGGCATCCTCGGCTACGCCAGCACCGCGATCTCCGGTCTCGTCTTCGGAGCCCTTGCCGACAAGTTCGGCTGGAACTCCGTCTTCGAGGTAGCCATAGCCCTGGGCATCGTCGGCGTGATCCTCTTCGCAATCATCTGGAAAGCCCCAGCCGACGGCTACGCCAAAGCCGACAAGCTCCTTGAGCAGGTCAAGGCCGACTACGAGGCACAGGGCAAATAGCGAATTCCTTTTCTATGAATATTACAACGGCTGACCGTTTCCGGTCAGTCGTTTTTCATTCAGAGTGTCAGCTGAGACTCTACACCGTGGCCTGCTCCCGGTATAACCGTTGTCAATCCTAAGTTATCCCTCACATTTTGCAAAACACCTTCAGGCCGATCGTCCACAGAACCGTCCACAGGCCACTTTGTCATGAATATCTCGCCCCCGATCGCACGACTTTTTCAGGCTTATCGTCATTCTGCACTGTTCTGTGGCACATTACTCTGAAAGCGATTCGTAAAAACAATATTCCTCACGTGCCTCAAACACGCCATCTCCCGGCCAACCCTAAGTATTCCTTTTCAAAATCACCTTGTCCGGTTAATCCCCACCCTTACCGGACAAAACTCATATCGTTGCCGGTTTGTCCGGCGATACAAGCGTTTCCACGGGCAAACCACGGCCCAATCGCCAAACCAAATCGCAGGTCGCAGAACTGCAAAAAGCGACTTGAATATACAAACGCGATGGGAGCCTCCTATCTAATCCTCTTGAAATAAGCGGTGGTCTTGACAACTAAACAGATAAGAAACAGAAATTTCTGTTTCTTATCCAAAAGAAAAGTGCCATAAGAAAATATTGCTCCAAGTTTTTCTGTTTTTGAATTTACCTCTGGTGGATTTTATCTATTATTGCAAACCAAACCACAAAAGAGTTAAACTATGGAACAATCAAAAAACGAGCTGAGGACACCTGCAGAACAGAAAGACGAAATAATACTCTACCAGCCGGATGATCTGGTCAGGCTTGAAGTACGGCTGGAAGGTGAGACTGTGTGGCTAACACAGGAGCAGATAGCTTATCTGTTTGGTACTAAACGCCCTGCCATCACCAAGCATCTGAACAACATCTACAAAGCGGAGAATTGGACAGATGTAGCACGTGTTCCATTTTGGAACATATGGCCAACGATGGCCGTCAACGCTACACAACCCAGTATTATAACCTTGATGCCATTCTTTCCGTCGGGTATCGGGTTAACAGCAAAAATGCCACATTGTTCAGAAAGTGGGCGAACCAAGTATTGAAGGAATACCTATTGAAAGGTCATGCCATCAACCAACGCTTGAATGACATAGAGACACGCCTTGGCAGCAAATTGATGCGGCACTAGCAGAGACTGGACAAGATGGATCAGAAAATAGATTTCTTTGTGCGGACTTCCCTGCCACCTGTCGAAGGAATCTTCTTTGACGGACAGATTTTCGATGCCTACGTCTTCGCGTCGGATTTAATCAAGTCCGCACACGAAAGCATCATTCTGATAGATAACTATGTGGATGAGTCTGTGCTGACCCTTCTGGACAAAAGGCAGAAAAACATAACGGCAACAATCTATACGGGGCAGATATCCAGACAACTGCAATTAGACATTCAGCGTCACAACGCCCAATACCCACCGATAGATGCCCGCATTTGCCACAAGGTGCACGACCGGTTTCTGATCATAGATAATGTAGTGTACCACATCGGAGCCTCATTGAAGGACTTGGGCAAAAAACTCTTCGCCTTCTCAAAAATGGCCATCCCAGCCGGGACTTTACTGCAAAGAATCCTCTCCGCGATGTAAAGCAGAAGCCAGCTACCTCCTCCACCGCATCGGCCCCGACAAAGGCGGACACTGGAAGGTCAATGCATAGCTTTCAATGCCCCGAGCTATAGGGATCGCACACCCCAGGTCAGCTCTCTATATAGCCGTTGTCAATCCTGAGTTTTCCCTCACATTTTGCAAAACACCTTCAGGGCGATCGTCCACAGAACCGTCCACAGGCCACTTTGTCATGAATATTCCACCCCCGATCGCACGACTTTTTCAGGCTTATCGTCATTCTACACTGTTCTGTGGCACATTACTCTGAAAGCGATTCGTAAAAAACAATCAAAAGATCTACCATTCCGAGATGAAGCGGTAGTAAAGCCACTTGACAGCGGAAAAAAGACAAAGTGAAAATTTTGGTAACGCGCAAAATTTTCACTTTGCCTTTTTTCCGCAGTCATCAGACACGTTCGCTTGTAGCTTATTACCACACGATAATAGCGACATGAAACAATACAAACGGTCCCGGACGGTTCGGCGGGCGCTTCGACAAGCTCAGCGACCAGATCAAACCACAATACCGTTCATAACAGCAGCCAGAAAAGAATATCCCCTTCCCGTAATTTTTGTAACGTGAAAAACTCGGAAAGGGGAAATTCTTTTGTGGGGCACACCCTATGATGAGCACACTACTTGCTCAGCTCAGCGGCGTGGGCGAGGAGGTATTCCTCGGCTTCCAGATTCCAGAGGCCGTTATGGGCTTTGCAGAGGCGGTCGAGCTCGGCATAGACAGGGTTGGTCTTGCCTTTCTCCCCGAAATCGGTGATGGCGGTCAGAGGCATCTCCACGTGGGTGTAGATGAGCTTCTTGCCGCCTTTAATCGACGGGAGGTTCAGTGTGGTCTCAGGGACGACGTTCAGGCCGCCGATGTGGGTCACAAGACCGGCAGGGTCGAGGCCTTCGCCCATCATCCTGAGGGCTTCTTTCATGTCCTCGGTGTTGCCGCCGCTGGTGCCTACCACGTGGGTGGAAGCGTAGTGGACATTGTAGAAGTTGAACGGAGCCTTGAAATCGGAGCGGCCAGGGCCGGAGAAGAAATTCAGGCAGCCATCCTGTCCGAGGATGTCGTCTCCCTGCTCGACAACCGCGGGAACCGGAGCCATCACGATGACCTCATCGTAGCCGGTTCCGCCGGAAATCTCACGCAACAGATCGACAGGATTCTCGACAGTGCCGGTGTTCACATAGCGGAGATCGATGCCACGGGAAGCGGCGAACTCCTTGGTGTAGAGCATCGCGGCACGGTCAAGACGGGTCTGATCAATGTCCGTCACAACGAAAAGGGACGGCCTTCTGTCCTCACGGCGGAGCACATAGTTGATCATCGCAAGTCCCATCGGGCCGACACCGGCCAGAAGAGCCATCTTGCCACCGTCCTTGATTTCCATTTGGTGCACGTATGAACCAGGATGGGTGTGATAGCAAGCGTGCATCGCGCCGATGACGCAGGACAGAGGCTCGCTAAGGGAAGCGGGATAGAAGCCCGGACCCTTGTAAGGGAGCAGACACCCCATCTCCATCACCTCGGAAGGGATGATGATGTAGGTGGCGTCGCCACCGATGAATCTGTAGGAATAGCCAGGGGCGGAAAGGGCTCCGACAGGGCCGTCCTCGTAGTTGAGGGCAGGCTGGATGGAGAACTTGTCACCCGGCTTGAACTGATCCTTCCACTTGGCGCCGACCTCTATGATCTCTCCGGCGAACTCGTGGCCGATGATCGTCGGATTCTCGGCGATGTCATCCGGTACCCTCTTGTGGTCGGAGGCCTGATGTGAAGACTTGTAGGAAGACATGCAGAGGCTGTCGCTGACAACCTTCGCGAGAATTTCATCATCCTTCATCTCGGGGAGCTCGAACTCCTCGAGACGAAGGTCTTCCTTACCATATAATCTAACGGCTTTAGTATACATAGCGAATAATCATTACCTTGAATAACCATTATGTGAAATGTAAAAAATAACCTGCATCACTTTAAATTTGCAATATATTGATGTTCAGGGTGGTTCTATGTGTTCAATTATATTGATTGGTGCAACTTATTTTTTCAACATTACTATACGGCTGCGAGGCTCAATACTTTCCCTTCACGTTACACTACCCCCTAAATCCCCTTCGCCATAAATGGTTGAGTCCACTTGAAAAAGTACCATTCGCCACTTTTTACCCCCGTTGGGAGCACCTGTGTGGCACATATTTTTCAAAAAAAAAGACTTTTTCAAGTGGACTCATGGTTCAAAAGCGGTTACACACCCTTCTTCGCGCGGATGACCTGCTCTGCGGTGGTCTGGTTGCTGACCGGAACATAGTCCTTCAGAGGGACGATCTTCTCGTTGATGGCATCCAGGAACCAGGACGGCTGAGGGAAGAACGCCTCCTCAAGCTCGTGGCAAGGGGTGATCCAGTTGCGGGAGCCAAGCACCACAGGAGCGGCGTCGAGGTCATCAAAGGCCATCTCGGTGATGTTGGAGGCGATGTCATTGAGGTAGGAGCCACGGGCGCAGGCGTCGCCGGCGATGACGATGCGGCCGGTCTTCTTCACGGACGCAAGCACCTTCTCGTAGTTGAACGGCACGAGAGAGCGGGCATCGATGACCTCAGCCTCCATACCATACTTTTCCTTAAGAATATCAGCGGCCTCAAGAGCGCGGTACAGAGTGGCTCCGATGGTCAGGAAAGTGACATCCTTACCGGCCCTCTTGACATCCGGCTCACCGATCGGAATCTCATAATACTCCTCAGGCACACCACCTTCGTGGAACATCTCGCCCTTGTCGTAAATTCTCTGACTTTCAAAGAATATGACAGGGTCGGTACCCTGAAGCGCGGCATTCATCAACCCCTTCGCATCATACGGAGTGACAGGGAAGCAGACCTTGAGTCCAGGAATATGGCAGCACAGCGAAGTCCAGTCCTGTGAGTGCTGGGCACCGTACTTGGAGCCGACGGACACACGGACCACAACCGGCATCTTCAGGATGTTGCCGGACATCGCCTGCCACTTAGGAAGCTGATTGAATATCTCGTCTCCGCAGCAGCCGAGGAAGTCGCAGTACATGATCTCCGGAATCACACGGCCGCCACACATAGCGTAACCGATGGCTGTCCCGATGATCGCGGCCTCGGCGATCGGAGAATTGAACAGGCGATGGTAAGGCAGAGCCTCGGTCAGTCCTCTATAGACAGCGAAAGCGCCACCCCACTCACGGTTCTCCTCACCGTAAGCGACCAGAGAAGCATCCTTGTAGAAGCGGTCGGCGACGGCCTCGAATATTCCGTCCCTGATGTTGTAGGTCTTCATCTTGCTGGCAGGCTTGCCGTCCTTGTCAAGATAGAACCTGGACTTGCCGGCAATCTGCTTGACGCGAGGATTCTCCTCCAGCGGCATATTCACATCCGGTTTCGCGTCGCTGAGGGAGTCGATGCTCTGGTTGGAGAACATCATATCACCAAGGAGTTCACTTTCCTTCACGAGATCCATGCGAGGGGAAAGTTCGGTGTCGATGGCAAGCTTGTAGCATTCGAATATGTTGGTGTCAACCTCCTTGCGGATAGCGTCGAGAGCGGCCTGATCAGCCACCCCGGCCTCTTTCAGTTTCTCACCGAACGCCAAGATGCAATCTTCCTTCTCCCAGGCCTCGATCTCCTCCTTCGTACGATAAGATGACTGGTCGCTTGGCGAGTGGCCGCTGTAACGGTAGGTGACAACGTCCAGAAGAGCAGGACCCTTCTTCTCAAGAAGGTAGGCTTTCTTGCGGTTGAAAGCGTCGATGACAGCGAGAGGATTGTAACCGTCAACTCTTTCGGCATCCATGGCGTCGGCCTTGAAGCCGGCTCCCAGGCGTGCAGGGAACACATAGCCCATCGTCTCACCCTTCGTCTGGCCACCCATGGCGTACTGGTTGTCCATCACGTTGAACAGGACTGGCAGTCCGCCCTTCATGTCGCCTTCCCAGAGGGTGTTGAACTGATCCATCGAGGCGAATGTCATGCCTTCGAGGACCGGTCCTCTGGCCATGGCGCCGTCACCGAGGTTGGCGACAACGATGCCCTTCTTGCGGTTGACCTTCTTGTAAAGGGCCGCGCCCACGGCGATCGAGCCGGAACCGCCCACGATGGCGTTGTTCGGGTATATTCCGAAAGGAGTGAAGAACGTGTGCATAGATCCGCCAAGCCCCTTGTTGAAACCGGTCGTGCGGGCGAAGATCTCGGCCATCGCTCCGTAGAGCAGGAAGCGGATTCCGAGTTCCTTGGTGTCGGCCCCGTCGTAAGCCTTCCTGGCCACGTTAAGCGTTGAGCCGCCCCAGAACTCCTCCATGACCTTCTTCAGCTCATCCTCCGGAAGGATCTGGATGGAACGCAGACCCTTGGCGAGAATCTCACCGTGGGAACGGTGCGAACCGAAGATGAAGTCATCGGTGTCAAGACAATAGGCCATACCGACAGCGGCGGCCTCCTGGCCGGCTGAAAGGTGGGCCGGGCCAGGGTTATTGTAAGCGACTCCGTTGTAGCCACCGGTGGTCTTGACCAGATTGAGCATGGTCTCGAACTCACGGATGTAGGACATGTCGCGGTAGATGCGGAGAAGATCCTCCTTTGTGAAATTGCCTTCCTTAAGTTCTTCCTTGACGGTCTTGTTGTACTTCATCACAGGAATCTTCGGAAGCTCAAGCTCGTGATCCTTCGGACGCAGGGTCTCGTTAGGATCGATGTAAAGCGCTTTTGGCATATCAGTATATTCTTAATTGTTTTTCGTGATTCTTTGCGGCAACCCGGCGATGGTCATTCCACCGACATTGCCAAAGTAATTATTTCAACGCGAACGCTGTCTCCTTGATGATCTCGGAAACGGTCGGGTGAGGGAACACAACCTCCTTGAGCTGCTCAAGGGTCATCTCCGACTCGATGGCGATGCAGGCGCTGTGGATGATCTCCGAGCAAGGGTTGCCGAGCATGTGCACGCCCAGCACCTCGTGGTACTTCTTGCCGACGATGATCTTGCATATTCCCTCGCCGCCCTCGTTCTCGGCGACGAAGCGGCCGGCGTAGGCCATAGGGAGCTTGACGACTGAATATTCCTTCCCGGAAGCCGCGGCCTGCTCTTCGGTGAGCCCGACTCCGGCAACCTCAGGATTGGTGTAGACGATTCCAGGGATGGCGTCGTAGCGCATGTGGTCTTCCTTTCCAAGAATATTGTTGACCGCGACCTCGCCCTCACGGCTGGCTGTGTGTGCAAGCATAGAGAAGCCGGTGACATCACCTGCGGCATAGACTCCCGGAATATTCGTGCGCATCTTGCTGTCCACCTTGATTCCGCAAGGCTTTCCACCACGGTTCAGGAGCATCTCCACGCCGAGGTTCTCAAGGCCGAATCCGCCGATGTTGGCGCGGCGGCCCACAGAGACGAGAATCTTGTCCCCGCTGACCCTCTGGGTGTTACCCTCCGGATCCTCATAGACAACGGTGTTGCCCTCGATTCCGGTAACCTTGCACTTGAGGCAGAAGTTCACGCCACGCTTGGTGTAGATCTTCTGAAGCATGGCGCTGATCTCATCGTCAAGAGGTCCGAGAATCTTCGGAAGCATCTCGACCACAGTCACTTTCGTTCCAAGAGTGCTGTAGAAAGCGGCGAACTCCATTCCGATGACACCTCCACCGATTACTACGAGTTCGGCCGGACGCTCTTTAAGCGCAAGGATCTCACGGTTGGTGACGATGACGTCACCGGCCTCCTTCAGGCCAGGGAACGGAGGCACTGCGGCCTCTGAACCTGTGCAGATGAGGATGTTGCGGGCAGCATAGGTCTGGTCGGCAGCGGTGATCCTGACGCCTTCCGCATCGCGGCCCTGGATCATGGCCTCGGCGGCCACGACCTCGACATTGTTGGACTTCATCGCCAGTTTGACACCACCTACGAGTTTCTTCACGACCTTGTCCTTACGGGCGACGATCTTTGAATAATCGAACGTAGGTTCCTTCACATAGACCCCGTAGTGGTCACCTGTGAGGGCGTAGTTATAGACCTTTGCGCTGTAAAGGAGCGTCTTGGTCGGGATGCAGCCCTCGTTGAGGCAGACACCTCCGAGAGACTTTCTTTCAAAAAGGACAACCTTAAGGCCGGCGGCTCCGGCTCTTTCAGCGGCCACGTAACCACCAGGGCCACCGCCTATTACCGCTAAATCGTACATATTCGTAAATATTTTAGAATTCAACTTCAAGATTCTCAATCTCAACAGCCACCTGCTTCAGGAAGCGGGTTGCCTCTCCGCCGTCAAGCGCCCTGTGGTCGTAGGTCAGGGACAGGCCGAGATAAGGGACAAACGCATAGACTCCGGCTCCCAGATCCTTCGGACGAGGGACGATCGTGCCGACTCCGAGGATGGCGCTCTGAGGCACGTTGATGACAGGAGTGAACCACTCCACGCCGAAGCCTCCGAGGTTGGAGACCGTGAATGAGGCGCCTTCGGCGGAAAGCAGGTCAGGATTGACCGAGCCCTTCTTGCAGTCCTCGGCGACCTTCTTGAGAGCCTTGCTCAACCCAATGATATTCAGATCCTCCGCATGCTTCACGCAAGGCACCATCAGTCCGCGCTCCGTGTCAACGGCGCAACCAAGATTGATGACATTGAATATCCTCATGGCGTCACCGAGGCAGTGCGAGTTGACCTTAGGGAATTTCTTCAGAGCCTTGATGACGGCGTAGCAGACGAAATCATTGATCGTGATGTTCGCGTCGATCCTTCCTTCCTCAAGGGCCTTCTTCGCCTTCTTGCGCAGAGCCTGGACGCGGCGCGCGTCAGCACCGAGCATGTGCGTGAGCTGGGCTGTGTTCTGGAGGGAGTTGTACATCGACTTGGCGATGAGCTTGCGCATGTTGGACATCTTCTCGACCTTGAACTCCTCGCCTTCTCCGGCAAGATTCCCGGTGTGGGTAGGTTTCCAGACCTTGAGGTCGGATCCCTTGACCATTCCGCCGATTCCGGAGCCGGTAACAGGTGCCTGAAGGCCTCCGTCGGCCATCATGGCCTTGGCGAGACCGGATTTCGGAGAGCTCTGGGCGGCGATGACGTCACGTTCGATTATACGGCCGTGAGGGCCTGTGCCGGCCACCTGGGCGGTGTCCACGCCTTTTTCAGCAGCCAATTTGCGGGCTCTCGGAGAGACAGGAGCGTTGGCGGCAACGGTTCCGGTCGCCGGGCTTGCCGAAGCGCCCGGTGTCGCTGCCGCGGTCACTTCGATGGCTGGTGAGCCTTGTCGAGCCACAGGCTCTGCGACCGCATTTGCCGGCTCCGTGGCAGGTGATGTTGGTTCCGCTCCCGAAGCGGCAGATGCGCCGGCCCCCGAAGGAGCATATTCAGAGAACGATTCCCCCGGTTCGCCGATGACCATGACGTTGGTCAGGCAAGGGATCTCGTCATTATCATTGAAGAAGCAGGCAAGGACAGTGCCTTCGACCTTGGCGTCCTCGTCAAAGGATGCCTTGTCGGTCTCATAGCTGAAAAGGACATCGCCGACGGCGACTTTGTCTCCCACCTTTTTCTTGAATTCAGTGACAATGCAACTTTCTACGGATTGCCCTTGTTTGGGCATAATAACTACGTGTGCCATTAATTATAACGATTATCAATTTTCACTGTCGGACGCCGCTCCGGATCAAGAGAATCAAAACGACATCTCATACAGACAAAGTTAAAATTTCTTCTTGACATAAAAAAGGATTATATTTGTAGCTTACAAACGATTTAGCATATTTCAAATTCAAAATATCAAATAGAAAATGCAGTCAACAGAAGATCTGAAAAAAATTGCCTCCCAGGTAAGGAGAGACATCATCAGGATGGTCGTGAAGGCCAAGTCCGGACACCCGGGCGGCTCCATGAGCAGCGCTGACTTTATGACAGCACTGTACTTCAATGTTATGGATCAGAACCCTGAAACTTGGACACGCGGTGGAAAGGATCAGGACATGTTCATCCTGTCGGCCGGACATCTCACCCCAATGTATTACTCAATCCTTTCGAGGGCAGGATATTTCCCGACCTCTGAGCTCGGCTCGTTCCGTAAGTTCGGGAGCCGTCTTCAAGGACACCCTTCAGTAAGGAAAGGCCTCCCTGGTGTGGCTCAGGCGGCAGGTTCCCTCGGGCAGGGACTTTCCGTAGCCGCAGGCGCGGCTCTCGCCAAGAAAGCCGACAACGATCCTCACAATGTCTTCGTTCTCTGCGGAGACGGCGAGACCGAGGAGGGACAGATCTGGGAGGCCGCGATGTTCGCGGCACACCACAAGGCCGACAATCTTATCGCCATGACCGACTGGAACGGGCAGCAGATCGACGGCACGGTGGAGGATGTGGCGGGTCTTGGAGACCTTGAAGCCAAGTGGAAGGCCTTCGGATGGGAAGTCATCATCGCCGACGGACACGACATGGACAAAATCCTTGAAGCGTTCGCACAGGCCAAGGCCGGCATCGGCAACGGCAAGCCGAAGATGATCCTGTTCAAGACCGAGATGGGACACGGGGTTGACTTTATGGCGGGCACCCACAAATGGCACGGCAGCGTACCTTCAGAGGAGCAGTGCCAGAACGCCCTGAGCCAGCTTGAGGAAACATTGGGAGACTTTTAATTCACGAATATTATGAAGAAATATACAGATAAGGGTAAGAAGGACACCCGCAGCGGTTTCGGAGCCGGCCTTCTCGAAGCCGGAAAGGCTGACTCAAGAGTCGTGGCGTTGACCGCCGACCTCAAGGGCTCTCTCAAGATGGACGCTTTCGCGGCCGAGTTCCCGGAGAGATATTACGAATGCGGCATCGCCGAGTCCAACATGATCGGCGTGGCTTCAGGTATGGCCCTCACCGGCAAGATTCCGTTCGCCGGATCGTTCGCCGAGTTCGTTACCGGACGTGTTTACGACCAGATCCGAATGGAGGTCTGCTACGGCAAGACCAACGTCAAGATCGCATCCTCTCACGCCGGAATCACCCTCGGTGAGGACGGTGCCACCCACCAGACAATGGAGGACATCGCCCTGATGCGCGCTCTTCCGGGAATGGTTGTGATCAACCCTTGCGACTGGACGCAGACAAAGAACGCGACGATCGCCGCAGCCAAATATGACGGCCCTGTCTATCTGCGTTTCGGCCGTCCGAAGGTCGCCGACTTCACACCTGACGAGCCGTTCGAAATCGGAAAGGCTTACGTCCTGAACGAAGGCAAGGATGTCACCATCTTCGCCACCGGGCACATGGTTTGGGAGGCCCTTCAGGCTGCCGAGGCTCTTGAAGCCGATGGAATCTGTGCCGAGGTCATCAATGTGGCGACCATCAAGCCGCTCGACACCAAGACAGTCATCGCCTCCGCAATCAAGACCGGAGCCGTGGTTGTCGCCGAGGAGCACAACATGGCCGGTGGCCTTGGCGAACTGATCGCCGGAGTGCTTGCCGCCACCTCCCCTAAGCCGATTGAATATGTCAACGGACGTGACGAGTTCGGCCAGAGCGGAACTCCGTCCGAACTTCTCGCCGCTTACGGAATTGATGCCCCACACATCGTCGAGGCCGCAAAGAAGGTTCTGGAAAGGAAGTAGGCAGGCGCTTCAACAGGCGCTTCAACAGGCGCTTCAACAGGTTCAGCGACCACACCATGCGGTCACTGAGTTTGCCGAAGTGGCAGGGATAGCCTATAAAAAACAGAAATTTCCATAAAAAACAGAAAAAAGTTAGGAGACATTTATGTTTCTTAACTTTTTTTCCGTTTGCTATACCTATATTGCCGGCATTGAACATGCGGCGATAAAGAATATGTCGGCAAGCGCGTCGGCATATTCCCGGACACCCGCCACAAAAAGTAACAAACTATGAAAATCAAGGAAATCTGCGTGGACGAAAGGCCACGGGAAAAGATGCTCGCCAAAGGAGCTGGCGCCATGAGCAACGCTGAACTGCTCGCCATACTGATCGGTTCCGGGACACAGAAGGAAAACGTCCTCGAAGTTGCGAACAGACTGCTGGCAGCCAACGAAGGGAAACTGTCCATGATCGCCGACATGGACGCCGGGCGGATGAAAGAGATCGGAGGAATCGGCAGCGTCCGGTACACCGCGATCGCAGCCGCGTTTGAACTCGGGAAAAGATGCTGTCTTGAAGATCCCGGAATAGAGAAAATTCCGCTGACCGATGCCGACATCGTGTTCAAGATGATGCTTCCCCGCCTCAAAGGGCTGGATCACGAGGAATTCTGGATCATCCTCCTGAACAGAGCCAACTTCATCATCCACAAGGAAATGATCAGCCTTGGAGGGATCTCTGCCACTATCGTCGATCCAAGGCTTGTGGTCAGGATGGCCTTGGACAAGAGAGCCAGCGCGATGGTCATGGTGCACAATCACCCGTCCGGAAACCCTCGTCCCGGACACAACGACCTGACCGAGACCGAGCGCATGAAAAAGGCCGCGAACACCTTCGACATATCCCTCCTCGACCACATAATAATCTGCGATGACTGCTACTTCAGCTTCGCCGACGACAGGGTGACGATGGCGGAAAGAAAAAACTTGCAGGTATAGAAATAAATCCCTACTTTTGATTCTCGAAAATCAATTTCGAGAAACCAATGAAAGTCATCAATCTTGGCGAGACCGATTCGGTCCTCAACAACATCGTCGCGCAGATGCGTGACAAAACCGTTCAGAAAGACAGCCTCCGTTTCCGTTACAACCTTGAAAGGTTGGGGCACATCTTTGCCTACGAGCTAAGCAAGGTCCTGGATTACAGCCCGAAGGATGTCATCACCCCTCTTGCCACGGCCAGAGTCCGCACTTGCGACGCGAAGATTGTGGTTTCCACCATCCTGCGCGCCGGACTGCCACTCCACAAAGGCATCCTCGATGTGTTTGACGGCGCAGAGAACGCATTCATCGCGGCCTTCAGGAAGTACGACAAGGGAGACGAGTTCCACATCAATGTGGAGTACTGCACCTGCCCTGACCTGACTGGCAAGACTCTCATCATCGCCGACACCATGCTTGCGACCGGAGCGTCGATTGAAATCGCCTATCATAAGCTTGTTGATGAAGGCGGAGATCCAGTCCACACCCACTTTGTCTGCCCTATCGCCAGCATCTACGCCATCGAGTTCCTCCAGAAGCACCTTCCGGAGAACACGACCCTCTGGACCGCCGCCGTCGATGAGGAGCTGACAAGCCACTCGTACATCGTCCCGGGCCTTGGTGACGCGGGCGACCTCGCCTACGGCGCGAAGTTGTAGATTTCACAACTCCTTGCGGAGGCGGGCCTTAGGGATGTCGAGCTGGTCACGGTACTTGGCGATCGTGCGGCGCGCCACCTTATAGCCACGCTTGTTCATCTCAGCCACCAACTGATCGTCGGTCAAAGGCTTGCGCTTGTTCTCGGCATCCACACACTCACGGAGAGCCTTCTTCAGCTCACGGGTCGAAACCTCCTCCCCATCCTGATTCTCAAGACCCTCCGAGAAGAAATATTTCAGCGGATAAATCCCGAAATGCGTCTCGATGTACTTGCTGTTCACGACTCTGGAAATCGTCGAGATGTCAAAACCGGTCCTCTCGGCTATGTCCTTCAAGACCATAGGCTTGAGATGAGACTCATCCCCGTCCATGAAATAGTCATGCTGGTAGTCGATGATGGCTTTCATCGTACTCTCCAATGTGTTGTAACGCTGCTTCAAAGCCTCCACAAACCACTTGGCCGAATCCAGTTTCTGCTTGACAAACGTCGCCGCCTCCTTTTTCTGCCTGTCCGAAGAGCCTTGCGCATCGGCGAGAAGCTCGGCGTACTTGCGGTTCACCCGGATCTCAGGAATGTTGAAGCGAGGCATCGACAGTCTCAGCTCCCCATCCACGATGTCCAGCACGAAATCCGGCACAATCTGCTGAGCCTGATCATTGTACGAATCGTCAATCTGCCCGCCTGGAGCTGGATTAAGTTTGACGATCCTTGCCATCACAGCCTTCATGTCCTCCTCACTCAATCCGAGCTTCGTGATGATTTTCTGAAAATGCCGGTTGGAGAACTCTGCGAAATAGTCCGTGAGTATGGTCTCCGCCGTCTGCACAAGCTTGGTCTGTTTCTGAGCCTTAAGCTGAAGAAGAAGGCACTCGCGCAGATCTCTGGCACCTACCCCCGCCGGCTCGAACTCCTGAATCACCTTCAACATATTCAGAACCTCCTCCGGGCTTGATTCGATGTTCGCCCTGAAAGCAAGGTCATCCACAATGCTGTCAATGTCCCGGCGAAGGTAGCCGTCGCTGTCCAGACTGCCGATGATGAACGCCGCCACATCGTGGTCATGCTTCGACAGGTTGCGGTAGCCCAGCTGCTCCATCAGACTCTGAGTGAAACTCTCCTTGACCGAGAATGTGCTGTACTGCGGCCGCTCGTCCTTGCCGTAATTGTTCACATGAAGCTTGTAGGCCGGAATCGGATCATTCTCATCGATCTCGTCGATGGAGATGTCCTTTGGCTCGTCATTGTCCTCGTTCTTTTCCGGAGCCGGAGAATCGTCCAGCACCGGATTGTCCTCAAGCTCAGCCTTAACCTTCTGCTCCAACTCCTGAATCGGCAGTTCGATAAGCTTGATAGTCTGGATCTGAAGCGGGGAAAGTTTCTGAGTCTGTTTGAGTTCGAGTCCTTGCTTGAGCATAACTTATTCCTGATTAACGGTCTCTACTGTGTAGGAATGGAACCGGTCAACCACAGGATAGCCGATTGTCTCCTTTACGATGAATGCGGTCGGGAAAGCCCCTTTGACCTGCTGAAGAAGCTGCATGGCCTCGGACTTGGTGCGGAAATCCCCGACCGTGACCCTGAAGAACGGGTTGGAATATGTCCGATATACCGAGATTCCCGGGAACATCCCTTTGAAGCGGTCCAAAGCCGCCTCGGAATCATTCCTCGAAGTCTGCTTGTTGTCATTGAATATCCTGACGCGGAAGCCTGTCGATGTCCTGGCCGGATTGGCCGCCACATGCGATTCAAAGGCATCAAGAATATGCCGGGACTGACGCACGGTCACATTTGACCCATCCACACCGTTGGCGGAAAGAAGTCTGAATATGTCCTTCCCCACCAGAGTTGAATCCATGGAGGCGCTCTGTCTATATATCACCGAGTCTTTCCCCTCCCGGATGTCCTGAGCCATCATCAGGCAAGCGGACGCCATGACAGTCAACAAAACGGCAAGAATCTTTCGAACCAAAATATTCATAAATCTACTCAGTCATTTTATTAAGGTCTATATTCTTGAACCTGAAAGTCTTCCCCGCGCCGCTCTTGAGTTTTACCGTCGCCGTCACGTCAGTCGTGAACCCCTCAAGATTGCCTTTTTTCACTATCTGCATCAGTTTCATCAGGCTTATCCCGTCATTCAAGGTCGCCGTGCAAGGCATGTCATAGACCTTGGAGCATTTCTTGTCCACGCTGACCGTGTCCGCCGTGTAGGTAGCGAAATCCTCTCCGTTGTACTTCACGACCCCGCTGACATCCATCACCTTGAACGCGAACGTAGGGTTGTCAATCCCTACGGCAAGCACAGCGTCTATCGAGCGCAGTCCTTTCAATGAATATGACTCCAGACCGCACGAGGTCACCTTGATGTCTTTGACCTTCGACAGCCCGGAGCATCCGGACAGGATGGCACACGCCAGCAAAGCGATGAGAATGCCCGAAATATTTCTCTTTATTGTCTCCATTTTATCAACACTATTACCACAAAGATAGAAAAAAATCCATAATAAGCATCACCGAATGGATTTGACAGAATCTGCGAACCATCATAAAATCATGCCACAGCAGATTTGACGGACATCACCAAGCCATTATTCAAGGATAATTATCTATCTTTGCGGAAGACTGTTATAATCAGGAACACAAGTCTCGCATTTGCGAGAACCTATTTTCTTCACCGCTTGCGGTGAAAGGGTGAAAGCAAGTTCCTCCCCCGAGGGGAGGATTTAGGGAGGGGGCAACGTAAAAGGCCCTAAGGGGGTGCGTAAGGCGCCTCCCCTCCCCCGAGGGGAGGATTTAGGGAGGGGGTAACGTGAATTGACGAGGGTGGGAAATCACCTTCGAACATGAGATAAGGTTGTAAAAACAATAGGTATTTGCCTACAAGTGAGAGTTGAATCAGACATGAGCAAGAAGATTTACATAGAGACCTACGGTTGCCAGATGAACGTCGGCGACTCGGAGGTGATTTTCTCGATACTCGGGAAAGAGGGCTACGAACGCACAGAATCAATGGACGAGGCCGATGTCATCCTCGCCAACACATGTTCCGTCAGAGACAATGCCGAGCAAAGAATATGGGGACGCATAGAGGTGTTCCACAAACAGAAGGAAAAGAGGTCAGGCGTGGTCGTGGGGATCGTCGGCTGCATGGCCGAGAGGCTGAAGGACAAGTTGCTGGACACCCACAAGGTGGATCTTGTGGCCGGTCCGGACTCCTACAGGACGCTTCCGGCGCTTCTGAAGGACATAGCTCCGGACAAGCCACAGATCAACGTGATGCTCTCCCACGAGGAGACCTACGCGGACATCGTTCCGGTCAGGACCGACAGGAACGGAGTCTCAGCCTTCATCTCGATCATGAGAGGATGCAACAACGTCTGCTCGTACTGTGTCGTGCCTTACACAAGGGGAGCTGAAAGGAGCAGGGATCCGCAAACAATTGTGAATGAAGCCCGTGATGTTTTCGGCAAAGGGTACAAGGAAGTCACCCTGCTCGGCCAGAACGTGGATTCCTACAACTGGAAACCGGCCGAGGGGGAAGGATGTGACTTTCCGAAACTGTTGGAGATGGTCGCCCGGATCAGCCCTGAGCTGAGAGTGCGTTTCGCCACCAATCATCCCAAGGACATCAGCGATGAGCTGATCGAGACGATGGCAAGGTACGACAACATCTGCAATCATATTCATCTGCCGGTCCAGTCGGGCAGCGACAGGCTTCTGGAGAAGATGAGAAGGCGCTACACCGCCGAATGGTACCTTGAGCGTGTGGCGAAGATCCGTGAAGTGCTGCCAGGTTGCGGGATCACCACTGACGTGATCGCCGGATTCTGCTCCGAGACAGAAGAGGATCATCAGCAGACACTTGAATTGTTCCGCAAGGTCGGGTTCGACTATGCCTACATGTTCTACTACTCCGAAAGGCCGGGGACGCTCGCGGCAAGACACTATCCGGACGATGTCCCGCTCGATGTCAAGACCAGAAGGTTGAACGAGATCATCGCCCTGCAGAGCGAACTGAGTCTGAAAAGCAACCAGAATGACATCGGCAAGACTTTCAAGGTTCTCGTGGAAGGGCCGTCAAAGAAGAATCCGGATGAGTTATGCGGCCGTTCGGGCAGCAACAAGATGTGCGTGTTCCCGGGCTGTGGCCACAAGGCCGGAGACTATGTGGATGTCAAGGTGCTGTCCTGCACCTCCGCCACTCTCATCGGAAAATTAGTTTAACTGAATATGTTGCAGTGGTTTCTCACAGGGCTTTATGTTCTTTTGATCCTCAGTGTCTTCACGGTCATTCTGGTTGACAAGGGGGATTCGGGAAGGAAATTCGCATGGCTGCTGATCATAGCCGTGCTTCCGGTCGTCGGACTGGCTCTCTACCTGATGTTCGGTATCAACTACCGACATCACTGGATCTTCAACCGCCGGCACCAGAGGTACAGGGACATCTTCGAGGCCGGCACGACTCCTGAGCTGAACAGAATCCTTTTCGGGTACGACAACGAGGAGAAAATCCGTGAGGAATTCCGCCCGCTTGCCAGACTTTTGGGCGCGGAACACTACCCTTCTGTCACATCCGGCAATGACATCGAGGTCATCACCAGTGGGCAGCGGAAGTTCGACCTGCTGCGCGAGGACATACTGGCGGCCAAGGAGTCAATCCACATTGAATATTTCCATTTCGGCAACGACAAGGGCAGCAAGGCGATCAAACGGCTTCTTATGCAGAAGGCCCGGGAAGGGGTCAAAGTCAGATTCCTGTACGAGAACATCGCGAATTTCCCGATCGCGGCGGCCTACTACAATGACATGAGGAAAGCCGGGGTCGAGGTTGTGAAGTTCACCAACCCAAGAATGCACGTTCTGGATCTGGCCACGAAACTCAATTACCGGAACCACAGGAAGATAGTCGTGATTGACGGAAAGATAGGCTACACTGGAGGCATGAATATAAACGACCACTATTTCCGTCTGTGGAGGGACACGCACATGCGCATCACGGGCGACGCCGTGGCCGTGCTCCAGTACACGTTTTTGGACTCCTGGCTGACGGGTGGCGGGACGATTGACAAGGCGATGACTGAGTTCTACCCGATGGCGAAGAAAGTTGCCCCGGCCACTGAGCCTGCCGGAGTGACCTCACAAGGGTCTCTAATCCTGAACAATGTCGCTTCGACAAGCTCAGAGACCGGAAAGGGAAGTCCAGCGACTGGAAAGATAAGCTCAGCGACCAGAGAAAACGATTTGACAACAGAACAAGAGATCGATTTCCATGCCACCCACCCGACGCTCAGGAACAAACTTATCCAGATAGTCCCGGACGAACCGGACCTGCCGCTCCCGATCCTCCAGCTGAGCTACGAATGGGCCTTGCAGCACGCCAAAAAGTACATCTATCTCCAAACCCCGTACTTCGTGCCGACCGAGCCTGTCATGGACGCCCTCAAGACAGCCGCCCTCTGCGGAGTCGATGTCCGTCTGATGCTCCCGGAAGTGGCCGACAACATCCTCATGCGCCCGGCCAACAGAGCCTATTACGAAGAGGCCCTGCAAGCCGGCGTAAGAATATTCCTGCGCAAAGGAGAGTTCATCCATGCCAAGACATTCGTCAGCGACGACTACCTCTCCAGCATAGGTTCCGCCAATCTGGACTTCCGTAGCTTCGCCATCAACTACGAGGTCAACTCCTACATCTACGACGAGCAGACCGCCCTGATGAACAAAGGAATATTCATGTACGACCTCCGTCAATGCCACGAGCTGACCATCGAGGAATGGAGTGCCCGCCCATGGTACTCCCACATCATCGAAAGTATCATGAGGTTGTTCGCTCCGCTGCTGTAGGACTTCCGTTGCCTCCTGCCGAATCAGCCTGCCTTCAGACCACATGCCGATGCGGTAGTGTTCTCACAGATAGACAAATGGACGAAGAGCGGTTTCGGGATCGACACCAAAATCCGGTATTTTATCAAGTCGGCAAAGACAAACGAAATCATCTTTGACAGGACCTGTGATCTTCATCTGGATCTGTCGCAAAATAGCAGCGGAGGTGGAGTCTTAGGAGCCTTGATAGATCTTGCGGCATCCGCCATTGTCACCGCCACCACAGACCACATCGTTGCCGCGAGAAAAGCCAATGCGTACATATTCAATGACATCCCGAGAGGAAAATACAGTCCTATGTTCGGCAAGGATCAGAATGTCTCAGCCGTGAAGAAGGACATCTAGGCAAATGTAAAGTAAGAGTGGGTGGGCAGGGCACCAAACCCCATGGCGCTTAAAGCATTAATTATAAACATATTAAGCATTGTCCTAGTGCGATATTCGACACCAGGACAAAGTTTTTCTTATTGATATTCAAGCACTTATCCGCCACCGCCTCAGTATCAGCCAGTGCGATTCAAAACCCTAATAGTCAATGGAATAGGCATTCGCCTTCAGTTGAATCAAGCCAAAGGCAAAGCCTTAAAGCATTCATAGCGCACAGCCTCAAATAGTCTAAGCTGAAGATTCGCACTTCAGAGCTTCGACAGTCCCGGAGGAACACAGGGAAGAGTGAAATGAACCATATTGTTAATTTCCATAATAATGATTAAGTTTGCGGAAATTGAAAGAATATGAGCCAAAAAGAACGGGCAACAGAATTTGTGGTGTTCTGCATTGAGAATCTTGCGGATCGCTTAGGTGTGCCTGGTTCTATAATATTCAATAAATTGAACAGCATAGGAGCGATCTCAGGCTTCCTTTATCCAAGTTACGAGTCCCTGCATACACAAAGCAAGGAATACATCCTGAATGAAATCCAGACCTATATCTCCAGCCATAACCTCAGCGTAAAACTATGAAAGTATTTCACGGCTTCACATCAATAGACGACAAGCCGCTCGCCAATATCGGACGGAATCATCTGGACTTCGGCAAAGGATTCTATCTGACAACTTTGGAGGCTCAAGCAATATCCTGGGCCTCAAGACCTTTGAATCAAGGCAAACAGAAATATCTCAATATCTATGAACTGGATTCATCCGCAATTGCAAACGGAGACTACCAATACCTCCATTTCGATGAATACAACGCCGAATGGCTGAATTTTGTGATTTCCAACAGGAAAGGAGGCTCCGACTGGAGACAATTTGACATTGTGGAAGGCGGAATAGCAAACGACAGGATATTCAATACAATCGAGTTGTACTCCTCTGGCTTGATTTCCGAAAACGAGGCTCTTCAAAGATTGATTTATGAAAAGCCGAACAATCAGATCTGCGTTCTTAACCAGAACATTATCGATAATCACTTGACATTTGTTGAGGCGCGTGAGATAAAGGAGGAAGAACAATGAACGGAAATCCTTTAATAAATGAGACTCTGCTCCAAATGAAATATGCCAGAGTCATCTCCCTTTTAGCCAAAAGGCTGGACATTCCCGAAGACAAGGCGATGGATATTTTCTATAATTCAAAGACTTACAGCAACCTCAACGATTTAAGAAACGGTCTGCAGAATATGAGTGACGCCTTTCTGGTTGATGAGATCATCCAAGAATCTTCCGCCAGCTGGCACAAGGCATAGAGGCTGACACAAGTCATAGATAATAGAGTTTTAAGGAATCCACTCAAAAAGAAACACCGCGTTCAGAAAATAAAAATTCCAGAATTTTGGTAACGTGCAAAATTCTGGAATTTTCTATTTTTGAACGCCTTTGCCGCTTTGTAAAAGTGCTTTGATGATTACATAGTCACTTCGACAAGCTCAGTGACCGAAAGGCTGCTCAGTGACCGACGCGGGAACTAGCTGATGAACAGCAGCTCACGGTACTTCGGGAGAGGCCAGGTGCGGTTGTCCACGATCTCCTCAAGCTTGTCGATCGGACGGCGGAGGGCGGAGAAGCTCTCGGCTATCTCGTGGTAAGCCACTGCTTTGGCATATTCATCCTCAAGGACATTCGCCTTCTTGCGCGCCTCGACCATAGCGGTCGCCTTCTCGCGGATCTGGTCAACGTATTTCGAGATGCTCTTTATGAGGTAGATCTCCTCCTTGCACTCGTCCGTGCCGCCGAAGACATTCTTGCTCAACGCCACCTCCTTCAGCAACTTGGACTTGTAGTCAAGGGCAGCCGGGATAATGTGGTTGATCGCCATTCTCGCCATCACGCGCGACTCGATCTGGATCATCTTGCTGTAGGTCTCCCACTTCACCTCATTGCGGGCCTGAAGCTCTTTTTCTGAATATACCCCCGTCTCCTTGAACATATTCACAGATTCAGGAGCCGTGAAGACCTTGATCATCTCCGGGACGCTGGTCTCGACATCCAGCCCGCGCCTCTTCGCCTCGGCCTTCCACTCATCGGTGTAGCCGTTGCCGTCGAAGCAGACCACATCTATTATGGACGCGATGATCGGCTTCAAGGTGTCCATGATGGCCACATTCATAGCCTTGCCTGCTGCCAGTTCCTTGTCCAGGCTTTTCTTGAACGAGATAAGTTGCTCAGCCACAGCGGCGTTCAGTGTGGTCATCGCACCGGCGCAATTGGCCAGCGAACCCACGGCGCGGAACTCGAAGCGGTTGCCCGTGAAAGCGAACGGAGAGGTTCTGTTGCGGTCGGTGTTGTCCACGAATATCTCCGGAATCTCCACAAGGCCAACGCTTTTGCCCTTCTTCCCGGCGATCTCGATCGGAGTGTCGGAAGGAACCTCAAGCAGTTTGTGAAGCACCTCGGTCATCGTCCTGCCAAGGAAAGCTGACACGATTGCCGGCGGTGCCTCGTTGGCACCGAGACGATGGGCGTTCGTGGCGGTAGCGATGGAGGCCTTCAGCAAAGCGTTGTGCTTCTGCACGGCGGCGAGCACATTCACGAAAAATGTGACGAACTGGAGGTTACCTTTCGCATCCTTACCTGGAGCCAGAAGCATTGTGCCTGTGTCGGTTCCGAGCGACCAGTTGTTGTGTTTGCCTGATCCGTTCACACCTGCGAAAGGCTTCTCGTGAAGCAGAACCACGAAACCGTGCTTGCGCGCGATCTTGTTCATCAGGTTCATCACAAGCTGGTTCTGGTCGTTGGCGAGGTTGGTCTCACCGAAGATCGGGGCAAGCTCGAACTGATTTGGAGCCACCTCGTTGTGCCTGGTCTTGAGCGGAATCCCAAGACGGTGACCAGCAATCTCAAGATCACGCATAAACTCAGCGACTCTTGAAGGAATGGCACCGAAATAGTGGTCGTCCAGCTGTTGGTTCTTGGATGAGCTGTGTCCCATCAGGGTGCGGCCGGTGATCATAAGGTCAGGCCTCGCGGCATAGAGGGATTCATCGACAAGGAAATATTCCTGCTCCCATCCAAGGTAGGAATATACCTTAGTGACAGACTTGTCGAAGAGGCGACAGATAGGAGTGGCCGCATCAGAAACGGCCTTGAGAGCCTTTTTGAGAGGGGTTTTGTAGTCCAAGGCCTCACCGGTGTAGGAGATGAAGACGGTCGGGATGCATAGGGTGTCATCCATGATGAACACCGGAGAAGTCGGATCCCATGCGGTGTAGCCTCTGGCCTCGAATGTGGCGCGGATTCCTCCATTAGGGAAGGAAGAAGCGTCAGGCTCCTGCTGCGCGAGAGATTTTCCGTCGAAAGTCTCGATGACTCCACCCTTGCCGTCATAGTCGATCAGGGAATCGTGCTTCTCGGCGGTGCCCTCTGTCAGAGGCTGGAACCAGTGGGTCACGTGGGTCACGTGATGCTCCATAGCCCACTCTTTCATACCCTTTGCGACTCCATCAGCGGTCTCCCTGTCAAGGGACTTTCCGTTGTCGATGCAGTCAAGGAGTGCGTTCAGGGTCTTGGCGTCCAAGTACTTGTGCATCTTGGGACGGTCAAAGACCAGTTCTCCGTAGTAGTCGGAGGTCTTGCCCTCAGGGCGCTCAGCCGGAACAGCCTTCTTCTCGAAGGATTCCTTCACCAGATCAAATCTGTCAATGCTCATAATTTGTCTATTTGTTAAAGGTGTTGTATTTCCTTAAACTATATATTGTGTAATCAAATTCTCTAAGTAATCATTAAAAAATAACTTGAACAATTTGTATATCTTTATGGTCTATATTTCTTTTCTCATCAGTCATGTGCCACCGGCACACTCCTTCTTCCAAAAGAAATCTATCCTCATAAATCCGACACAAAATTTAGTTCAACTTATTTTTTTACGCTTACTAAGCAGATTCAAAAAGAAAGAAGGCTGATCCACGAGGAACCAGCCTTCAATATTAAATCATAATATCCTTTTTTCCATAATGAATATGCCGTCAGGCTGGAAGACCGGCACACACGAAATCGTTCAGGACCTGAACATTCTGGCTCTGAAATCCCTGCTGGAACTGCTGCTGTCGATATGTGTGGGCTTCCGAAAACATCCTTGAAAAATTTTGATGGCGCAAGTTATGAAATCAATTTCTAACTGCAAAGAGTTTTTTCAACTTTATCGGTTTAGCCTGTCAGGGAATCGTTATTTTAGAATAATTCAATCTATGGGGACAACCTTCACGAAACATGCGGTCCAAGGCAATTCGCTACCATTTTTAAAACAATGACTTGAACTGAAAAAAGTTGTCACTGTACGGGGAGAAAGAGCACAGTGAAATG
>ENA-UONW01000245-UONW01000245.1-human-gut-metagenome-genome-assembly--contig:-CS52-NODE-245-length-86220-cov-8.809876_pt1 | contig 86220 bp, 72 predicted proteins | sample MGYA00242463_ERZ724010 | MGnify/ENA metagenome assembly ERZ724010 | reverse complement strand
AACTCGCGACCCCAACCTTGGCAAGGTTGTGCTCTACCAACTGAGCTATTTCCGCGTTGTTTTTTTAACTTGTTTGCTCTCAAACGCGGTGCAAAGGTACAACTTTATTTTTATCTACCAAATATTTGAACAAAAAAAATCGTTTTTTTCTTACTTTTTCTGCACTAAAACAATCAAAGTCTTTATTATTACGAGCGATTCTCATCCACTTCTGGATTATAAAATATTGAAAAACAAGTATAAGCACCCCTGTACGTCCTTTTTTATAGGATACATATAAAATTCTTTGATAGAAATATAAAATTCAAACAATATTTTATGCCGATCTTCCTTTAAAGTCATATCCATAACTCTAACAGCCCCTATATTTCAAAACTGACCTACTCCATTTTCAAAAAACGCATAAAGCTACTTCTTGACCTATATTATCGTTCCCAAAGGCAACTTGTACAAATCCAACCTAAAAAAACATACATTCAGTTTGTGCTTACGTCCATATTATCTATCTTTGCATGAAATAAAATGCTGGCAATCACCATAACCAGTATAAAATATGCCTGCCTTATTATTAACCCAAACATTCTCAGATTACATCTAAAAACAGCAATACTATGAATATATTAAGTAAAATCAAAAAGCTAATAGTTGTTTCCGCGTTACTCTTTCCCACAATTCTTCAAGCAAACAACACCTATCAGCCTTCACCTGAAAACCTCAAAGCACGAAAAGAATTTGCTCAGCATAAATTAGGCATATTCTTACATTGGGGTATTTACAGTACCTTTGCCCAAGGAGAATGGTATATGACTAATGCAGGCATCAATCATAATGAATACGCTAAAGTCGCCTCCTCATTCTATCCGTCGAAATTCAATGCACAAGCTTGGGTTAAGGCTTTTAAAGAAGCCGGTGCCAAATACATTTGTTTTACGACTCGACACCACGATGGTTTCTCCATGTTCCACACACAATATTCTCCCTATAATATTGTAGATGCTACCCCCTTCAAACGGGACGTACTAAAAGAATTGGTAGACGAGTGTCGGAAACAGGGACTCAAAGTGCATTTTTACTACTCCCATATTGACTGGACCCGTGATGATTATCCAGCCGGACGCACCGGACGCAACACGGGCAAAGACCCCAACAAAGCCAACTGGAATTCATATTATCAATTTATGAACAATCAGCTGACCGAGCTGATTACACGTTACCACCCCGATGGTATTTGGTTTGATGGAATGTGGGATCACAATACAGACAGTACGCCTTTTGACTGGCAACTAGACAAGCAATATGCCCTCATCCATCAACTTAATCCAGCCTGCCTGATTGGCAATAATCACCATCAGACACCTAATCCAGGAGAAGATATCCAGATTTTTGAACGTGATCTCCCTGGAGAAAACAAAGCCGGTCTTTCCGGACAATCTGTCAGCCAGCAACTGCCTCTTGAAACCTGTCAGACCATGAACGGCATGTGGGGCTACAAAATTGTAGACCAAGACTATAAATCAGCCCGCACGCTTATTCAATATCTTGTAGGAGCAGCCGGAAAAGGTGCTAATCTTCTGCTCAATATCGGACCGCAGCCCAATGGAGAAATACCAGCTACAGCGCTCATGCGCTTACAGGAAATGGGCGCCTGGCTTCAGAAATACGGTGAAACCATCTACGGGACCACTGCGGGTGACGTACCAACCAAGCCATGGGGTGTAACCACAAAAAAAGGCAACAAGCAATACGTTCACATCCTCTCACTTAGTGATCAGGCACTGTTTGTACCCATTAAGCGCAAAATTAAAAAGGCCGTCTATTTTGACAACAAACAAAAGATTGACTTCTGCCAGACTCCCGAAGGAGTATTTTTCACCCTCAACACTACTCCGCAGTCTACCGACTACATTATCGAACTGACCATGAAATAGTTCCTCATGCAACATCCATATATATTAGAAGTTTGTACTGGCAGCATCAATAGTGTAAAAGCGGCCCTAAGCGGCGGTGCTCACCGTATTGAACTATGCACCGCCCTTACCGAGGGTGGCCTCACACCCTCTGCGGGATTACTGTCCTACGCCTGCAATCAGCCGGATCTGGAAGTACACGTACTCATACGGCCCCGCAGTGGAGATTTTCTCTACAACCAGGCTGAAGTGGACGTCATGCTCCAGGATATACAGCTCGCCCGTCAACTGGGAGCCCATGGCATTGTAGTAGGCGCCCTCACTCCGACAGGTGATATTGACACAGACATCATGCAGTCCCTTATTCATCAGGCCGGCCCGATGGAAGTCACATTCCACCGCGCCTTTGACATGTGCCGCCAACCGCTTTCGGCACTTCAGACCGTCATCCGTTTGGGGTGTCGTTACCTACTAACCTCCGGACAAGCTCCCAATGCTTGCGAGGGGCAGAATCTATTGCGTCAACTGGCTCAGGAAGCGGCTCAAACACCTCTTACAGTTATGGCAGGCGGAGGCATTAACAGCAGGAATATCGCAATCCTTGCCCAAGCCACCGGCCTCACCACGTTCCATGCTTCAGCCAGTCAATGGGTCAACAGCCAGATGCAATATTGTCAGTCAGAAGTATCCATGAGCAGCGCCACTGAAACCAATGAATACGCCACACTGCAAACTTCACCGGAAGAAATCCGCGCATTGCTTAAAGCTCTGCAAACCATCTCCTCAGACAAATCCACATCTTAATTTTCACGCACCTAAACCCGTCAAGAAAAATTCCACATAACGAAGAAAGGCCGCTCTTTTTATTCAGAACGGCCTTTCTTTTATATAAACAAATTCTTACTCTAGCTGACCAATTACCTTCAGCAGCTGTTCACCCAAACCTATAGTATAGCCCTGCGAAAAATAGACAACGCGATTAAACGAATCGGCTACCACAAAAACGGGCAGCTGCAAGTCGGCATTAAGATGTAATTCGCCAGACAATGAGGTACGGATGTCATGATTCAGTTCCACGCCACACATTACGGTTGAAGGCAGATGCTGAAATTCATCCTTCTGGATATTCTGCTGATAGGATTGCTCGGAGGGGAAAAGCAAAATAATCTTACGCCCCCACTTCTCCAAATCAGAGCGACAGGCTTTCAGGTCGCGAATGGCATGGTTGGTGGGTTCCGTATTAGGCGCCACAATACCCAACACGTAGTAACCGCGCCCCGCTGTAGAAAGCAGAGACTTGTTGCTTCCCGAAGCCAAATCGCCATAAAGGCTCTCTGCGTTCAAACTGCCAATTACTTCCACCCGGCCATGAGCCTCGCGCATATTCAGAGGTACCCGTATCGTTTTTTTCTTATCGGGAACACAGAAGACCTGCATCCGGCTCAACACGCTGCCATCGGCCAAACGCACACCTGTAACCAACTGATACTGCCCTGGAGACAGATGCTGTCCGTCCTTCAGCAAAGAACTCCAAGTTGCATCTTCAGGATAATTCAGCAATACGGGAACGCCATCCACTATTTTACTTAAGGTAAAGTGAGTATAATATTTAGGATCTTCCAGATACTTCACCGGCTTATAGATGGCCTTGAGCAAAGCCTGCCCTTCCGATGACGACGACACGTGATCAAGACCGGCACTGTGCCAAGCTCCTTGCTGCCAATATTGTGCTTCGCCAGTGACGAGGTCAATGCGAGCGGCAATGCCAAGACTGCGCGCCACACTGACAAAGAATATTTTACGTGAATGCTCATCCGTTTTACGCAACTCCCATACACTGTTAGGATTCATACAAAGGGCTTGCGGATTCCACAAACTATCGACAGCCACATTCCGAAGGCACCACTCGGCCCATTTATCAGGATGCTCCCGATAATCAGCCGCCTTACCCGACGAAATGACCTGAGTAAAAAAGGCTTTATAGGGCGTCAGCATCTCATTGTCCACCCTCGGATTCAATACGTAATGTGCGTAAACATCGGCTGGCATACCCTCGGGGCGGGCCAGCGTGTGAAGCAAATGATCCTGCAATACATCCAATGTCACGTCTCGCAAATCCTTTTCAGACAAAGCGTTCAGTAACGGCAAAGCCCATTGGGCGACAGGCGTAATGCCCACATTTTCACTTAAAAAATGCTGCAAAGTGGCATAATTACCACGCGATGCCGTCAGCAGGCGATACACTTCCGTGGTATCCAATTGCAGATGAAGGGCAAACTGACACTGTGACTCACGGTCAGGAAACGTAGCCACGTAAGCGCTGCGTACTGAATCCTCATAAGCCAAGCGCACCTTATTGGCTGCTTCCTGCTGCTCGCTGACTGTAGGCAGGGTTCCGCTCTGTCGAGGCGGTACAAGGTCGAGATCAAGCCCTCCACTCCAGTCTGCCGTTTTGTCCAGCACGACACGTACGTCACGATCCGTACCGACCGTAGCTTTGCGGAAGCCAAAGGTGCCCTGATAATCTGCCCACACCATAATGTCACCGCGTCCCAAGCTCAACCGAGCCTGCCCGACAGAATCTGTGGGAAGTGAGGCCATGGTATAGAGCTCAGCATAATTATAAACCTTAAACTGCACTCGGGCGCCCACTACCGGTTTGCCTTTTTTGTCCACCACCTGAACGCAGACATCAGACACCGGAGCATAATGTGACGTTACATTTATTTCCGTATAACACGGTGTGCGCCCCAACACCTGTTCGGGACCGTCATAACGGCCAAATACCTTGGTATGCATCATCATCCCCCGTGAAGCAGAGGAATTAAACCAGGCCTTGTTCAGCACGGCCTCAGGTTCACAGGCCCCCAGAAAATACCACTTGCCGTCAACCCACGCTTCTACCCAGGCATGATTGTCATCCGTATGAGCCCAACGGGGCGTATAGACCTGACGGGCCGGGATTCCCACTGCCCGAAGAGCGGCCACCAACAAGGTTGACTCCTCGCCACAACGTCCGTAAGCAGTCTTAATGGAAGCCAACGGCGAACTGGTACGTGCGTCAGAAGGCTGATAGGTCACCTTTTCGTGGCACCAGTGGTTAACCTCCAGAACGGCGTCATACATCGAAAGATGCTGCACACGACTCTTGAGCTCATTATAGAACACCCGCCGGCTGTCGTCAAGATTCTCATTATTCACCCGCACAGGCAGGACAAAGTGCATAAACTCGCGCTCAGGCACCGACTTGCCCCACGGCATTTCGCGACGAGCCTCTAAGGCATAATTCACATTTTCACGATAGTAAACGCCGGAATAGTCCGTCAGATCGGGCAAAGGCATATAGGCATACAAAAACATCATGCACTTGCGCACATCGTCTGCCATAGGAACGGAAAAAGCGGAAAACATCCGATTATTAGCCACCGCCCGAATACGCTGCGTAAAATCCTGCTCCAGCAGCGTGTCCTGATCATACCACACACTGCTTATGCTCTGCGCAGAGGCGCTGCCTATCATCCCGCCTCCCCCAAGCAGCGCACACAATATCCAAAGTTTTTTCATATTATCAGACGTATTAACATTAACTTTGAAGTAAAATTACAACATTATCGCCATTCAACATACCGGGAGCCTCGACATTTTTTCAAAATTTAATTTGTATCTTCGCAACAAGAATCAAAAAAACACCAACTCATGAAAATCATTTTGCTTTCAGGAGGCTCTGGCAAACGGCTCTGGCCGCTGTCGAACGACTCACGCTCCAAACAGTTTCTGAAGCTGCTGGAATCGCCCAACGGCGAACCGGAATCCATGTTTCAGCGCGTCATCCGTCAGATACGCGAAGCCGGCCTGCAGGACCATATCACGGTGGCCACCAGCTTATCGCAAAAGGATATCATCACCAACCAGCTCAATGGCTTTCAGGCCGACGTGGTGACAGAGCCTTCACGACGCGACACCTTTCCGGCCATAGCCCTGGCCACGGCATATCTGGCCTTGAAAAAGAACTGCAGCAACGAGGAAACAGTAGTAGTCATGCCTTGTGACCAATACACCGATCTCAGCTATTTTCAGACGGTAAGCCGTATGGCACAAGCTGCTGCAGACGGTACTGCCGACCTGATTACCATGGGCATCAGACCCACACATGCCTCCACGAAATTCGGCTATATCGTACCGGAAAAGGAGGATACAGACAACACCAACGGCCCCATACGCGTAAAACGCTTTACCGAAAAGCCCCACACGCCACAATCCGAAACCATGCTGCAACAGGGCGCGCTTTGGAACGGCGGTGTATTCGCCTTTAAACTGGGCTACATGATGAACATCATCAAGCGCTACATGGCCCTAAACTCATTTGAGCAATTATATGAGAACTATACTGACCTGCCCAAAATCAGTTTTGACTATGAAGTAGCCGAGCGCGCCAAATCAGTGGCGGTACTGCCCTATAACGGCGCATGGAAAGACCTGGGCACTTGGAACACCCTGACCGAGGAACTGCATGACAACAAAATCGGCAATGTGGTCATGGGGCATAACAATCAGAACACCCACGTCATCAACGAGCTTGACCAGCCCATTCTCTGTGTCGGCACAAAAGACCTAGTGGTAGCAGCCAATACTGACGGAATTTTGATCTGCAGCAAAAATGAAAGTGAGAACATCAAGGCCTATGCCGACCAACTGGCCTGCCGCCCCATGTATGAGGAAAGAAGATGGGGTACATACAAAGTTATCAGCCACGTCTGCTTTCCGGACCACTATCAGGCACTAACCAAAATACTCTGCATTAAAGCTGGATGCAACATCAGCTACCAGATTCACCACCACCGTGACGAAATCTGGACCTTTATTGACGGTACGGGCATACTCGTTTTGGACGGTGAGGTAACCACCGTCCAACGGGGATGCACCATACATATTAAAAAAGGCCAGTTGCATGCCGTAAAGGCCATTACCGACCTGCAAATTATTGAAGTGCAAAGCGGTGATCTACTCGTAGAAGAAGATATCGAACGTTTTGAGTGGGAATGGTAGGGAAGCCAACATTTCCCCCCCCCAAAAAAATTCCAAGACTCATATTAATCAGACATAAAACCGATTCCATAAAAACATCGGCAGATTAAAAAAACAAGGTGCCTCCAAAAAAATTTTAGGCGGCACCTTGTTTTTTTTCAAGGCACCTTGTTTGTTCGCTATACGCACTACACTGATCATATACGCCAATGTCACAAAAAAAGCGGTGTAGTCCGGTAGGACTACACCGCTTAACTTTTATATCAAGTCTGCAATGGACAAATGAATTTATTACTGCATGCGCCACTGTCCGTTAACCAAGATCATTGAAGTCACAATTTCTTCACTCTCAGCTTTATTGTACACCACATTAAGAAACACCCGGGCGGTTTTGCCAGTCTTGCCCATTACCACATTCTGTACACTGACAGACTTAATGCCACCATTATCCTCGCGCTGCTCCTCGTAGTGCTGCTTCATGAGCGTAACCATTTGCTCCCGATAGTCTTCAGGCTTGCCGTCACACGACTGCATGCCGGCTACAAAACGGTCATAACGGCCATGTATCAATTCGTTGTAGTAAGCCACAATAGCAGCCTGCGGAGTGGTCTCCGACTTGGTCGCCTTGTCCTTACTTCCACCACAGGACATCAGGAACACCACCAGCAACAGACACGAATAAACTATTCTTCTCATGGTTTCGACTTACCTTCCGGTCTATTTATTTCTGACGAATAAAAATGTTGACCGGTGTTCCGCAAAAGTTCCACCGTTCACGAATTTTATTCTCCAGGAAACGCTTATACGGTTCCTTCACGTATTGCGGCAAATTGGCATAGAATACAAAGGTCGGAATTTTTGTATCCGGAATTTGGTTGCAATACTTAATCTTGATGTATTTGCCCTTAATTGAGGGGGGCGGATACGACTCAATCAGCGGGAGCAACTCCTCGTTCAGTTTGGAAGTACCCACATGGCGATTACGATTGTTATAAACGTCTTTCGCCGTTTCGAGCACTTTGAAAATGCGCTGCTTGGTAAGGGCCGATGCGAAAATAATGGGAATGTCAGTAAACGGAGCCATACGCTGCTTAATCACATCCTTGAAATAATCTATCACTTTCTGGCTTTTGTCCTCCACCAGATCCCACTTATTCACCACAACGACCAGGCCCTTCTGGTTACGCTGGATGAGCTGGAAAATATTCATATCCTGAGCCTCAATTCCACGAGTTGCGTCAAGCATCAGAATGCACACATCAGACTCCTCGATAGCACGTATGGAACGCATGACTGAATAGAATTCGAGAGATTCTGACACTTTGCTTTTCTTGCGGATTCCGGCCGTATCAACCAAATAGAAATCGAAGCCAAACTTATCATAACGTGTCAGGATACTATCACGAGTCGTACCGGAAATATCCGTCACGATATGGCGGTCCTCACCAATAAAGGCATTGATAATACTGCTCTTTCCGGCATTCGGACGCCCTACCACTGCGAAACGGGGAATATTGTCCTCCGTATCATCCTCTACTTCAGGACCAAGCTTTTCTATAATCAGATCGAGCAAATCGCCCGTACCGCTACCCGTAGCTGCCGAAATGCAATAAGGTTCGCCCAACCCCAACGAATAGAACTCGGCTGAATAGTAGCGATCCTCATTATTATCGGTTTTATTAGCCACGACAAGCACAGGCTTCTTGGTCTGACGCAAGATTTCAGCCACCTCAGTATCCAAATCAGTCAATCCGTTCTTAATGTCTACCACAAAAAGAATCAAATCAGCCTCCTCTGTAGCAATCAGAACTTGCTTGCGTATTTCTTCCTCAAAAACATCTTCAGAATTAACCACCCAGCCGCCGGTATCAACTACCGAAAACTCACGGCCGTTCCAAATTGTCTTTCCATATTGACGGTCGCGGGTCGTACCGGCCTCATCACTGACGATAGCCTTTCGGGAGCCAACCAAGCGATTGAACAGAGTTGACTTGCCGACATTGGGACGTCCCACAATAGCAATTAAATTTCCCATAATAACTATTAAGCAGATAAATTAAACAATTTAGCTGGGATTATAGCCATAGGCATCCAGCCGTCGCTGCGAATTACGCCAATTCTTATCAACCTTGACAAATACTTCCAGAAAAATGTGCTTTTGGAAGAACTTCTCCAAGGACTTACGCGCCTCGCTTGATACTTTTTTCAATGCCACACCCTGATGTCCGATAATAATTCCCTTCTGGCTTTCACGATCGACATAAATCACAGCATTAATATGAATGGACTTTTCACTCTCCTTAAACTGCTCCACTACAACCTCTACGCTATAAGGTATCTCCTTATCATAATATAAGAGAATCTTTTCACGGATAATTTCGGTGACAAAAAAACGAGCATTCTTGTCCGTCCACTGATCCTTACCGAAATAAGGCGGACATACAGGCAAAAGTTCCTTGATACGGGACAACACCTGATCAACACCGAACTTTGCCTTGGCAGAAATAGGGAAAATCTCAGCATGGGGCAAAATTTCATGCCACTCTTTCACCTTTCGTTCCAAATCCTGCTGATTAGAAACATCAATTTTATTAATCAACACCAGAATCGGAATCTTCAAGGCTGCCACTTCGGCAATGAAATCTGCATTTTTGTCTGTCTTTTCAAAAACATCTGTCACATAAAGCAGGACATCAGCATCCTTAAGCGCAGACTCGGAAAACGCTAACATGGATTCCTGCAACTTATAATTGGGTTTCAGAACTCCAGGCGTATCGGAAAACACGATTTGGCAATCGTCAGTATTGACAATGCCCATGATGCGATGACGAGTCGTCTGCGCTTTAAAAGTAGTAATAGAAATACGTTCACCCATAATCAGGTTCATGAGCGTAGACTTGCCGACATTCGGATTGCCGACGATATTTACAAAACCAGCTTTATGCTCCATACCTTTTCAAAAAAACTAAAAAACGCATCAGAAACATTTCATTCGGATGCGTTTTTAATATATCATATCGCTTCTTACTGATTACTTCTTGGATGCATGATAATCATATCCCCACTTCATGTAGGCTGCGCCCCATGTGAATCCGGCACCAAAGGCCGTCAGGATCAGATTATCACCTTTCTTCAGCTGTTTCTCATAATCCCACAATGCCAAAGGCAACGTACCGGCTGAAGTATTACCATAACGCTGAATATTCAGCATCACCTTATCCATAGGCAATTCCAACCGATTTGCTACGGCTTCAATAATGCGAACGTTTGCCTGATGAGGGACAACCCAAGCGATGTTGTCCTTGGTCAGATTATTACGCTCTGCAATCAACGCACTAGCATCACTCATGTTGGTTACGGCGAATTTAAACACTGTACGTCCTTCCTGATGCAGATAGTGCATACGATGATCAATGGTAAAATAAGAAGGGCTGCATACAGAACCTCCGGCACGCATACAGAGGAACGGGAGTCCCTTTCCATCAGTACGCAAATAAGAATCCATCCAGCCATATTCTTCAGTAGTAGGCTCTACCATCACTGCGGCAGCTCCATCACCAAAGATAGGACAAGTAGCACGGTCTGTATAATCAACAATACTGGACATTTTATCAGCTCCACAAACCACAATCTTCTTATAACGGCCACTCGAAATCATACCAGCAGCAGCATCCATGGCAAACAAGAAGCCACAGCAGGCAGCCTGCATATCGATTGCAAAAGCATTTTTCATACCCAAACGACCGATTACGATGGATGAAGTTGAAGGGAAATGGTAGTCAGGAGTGGTTGTAGCCACAATTACGCAATCCACTTCATCAGGATCAGTACCTGTTTTCTGAAGCAACTGCTTTACGGCTTTACGGGCCATATAGCTGGTACCAAGACCTTCTTCATTTAAGATTCTGCGTTCCTTTACGCCAATACGCGTCATAATCCATTCATCATTGGTATCGACCATGCGCGATAACTCATCATTATTCAGCACATATTCAGGAACATATCCTCCTACACCAGTGATGACAGCATTAATCTTTTCCATAACAGGTTATTTTATAATAACATGATTCGCCAAAGGTTCCTTAAAATCCTTTGGCGAATCGTTAATATCTGATTTATTCAGCTACTTCTTTTTCGATAGCCAATTTTCCACGATAGTAACCACAAGCGGGGCATACTGTGTGATAAATATGCCATTCACCACAATTCGGGCAAATTGCCAATGTAGGTGCTACAGCTTTATCGTGTGTTCTACGTTTTAAGGTTCTAGTCTTAGATTGTCTTCTTTTAGGATGTGCCATTTCTGTAAATTATTTATTATTAATATTTTCTGTATAATTAATTACTACTATACTGTTTCAAGATTTCCATCATTTTCTCATCACACTCGCCATCAGCATGCACTCTGCTAATAGGAAGGCTTACTTCTATAATTTCATAAACCAGCCATGACAAGTCATATGGTTTTACCAAATCTTGTATGTACTCATAATCCTCATTTACTGAATCTGATTCCTCGCCATACTTCAATTTGATGGTTTCGCTGGTATCGACCGGCAACAGCAGATCCGCCATACACCGATCACACGAAACAACGACATTGCCTACTACTTTTATCTCGATGACATAGACATCATCCTGCTCACGAAGCGAGATTTCGGCTTCTACATCACCGCCGTTGATTTCGTCCTGATCCAGTTGTTCAAAAAAGCTGGAATCTAGCCGAATTACACGAACTTCTGCATCTGCATGAACCCGTTTTAAATCAACCTTGAGCTGTTCCATAGTTTGCATATCAGCTGCAAAGATACTATTTTTTTATATATCATACTAATATTTGTCCATTAAAATAAAGCAAAACTATAGATTTACAGATTAAAAATTTCAAGTTCGTTCTGAAGCAAATATCTACTTAATAAATAAACGGCCCTATTCACATCCGCCGCAACACCAAGCTACTCAACCTTTTAGACTTATAAATTTATTCTCGCCCAAAAAGAAAGCCGGGTATAGGAAAAACCTACCCCGACTTCCTTCTTATTATTGAAGTATATAAATATTCTGCTTATTCCGGATTCATGTTGGTATAAACATTCTGAACATCGTCAAACTCTTCCAGTTTTTCAATCATCTTATCAATTGTTTCACGCTGCTCAGGTGTAACGTCCTTCAAATCATTAGGTACATAGGTAAATTCAGCTCCTACCACCTCAAAGCCATTCTCTTCAAGATACTTCTGAATCTGTCCAAAGCTCTTCGGATCACCATAAATGGTGATTGAACCTTCTTCGTCATCCTCATCATATTCATCTTCAACTCCGTAATCAATCAGCTCCAGAATCAGATCGTCCATATTAAGACCTTCTTTCTTCTTGAAAGAGAACACACATTTGTGATCAAACAGGAAAGCCAATGACCCCATCGTACCCAAGTTTCCATTGAACTTATTAAATACAGAGCGTACATCACCCACCGTACGGGTTGGATTATCTGTCAAAGTATCCACAAAAATAGCAATTCCATGAGGGCCATAACCTTCATAAGTCATGCCTTTATAATCGCTCTGGTCTTTACCCATTGCATTCTTAATGGCACGCTGCACATTATCATTCGGCATATTCTCGCGCTTTGCATTGGCAATAATAGCACGCAAGTGTGGATTGTTGTCAGGATCAGGACCTCCAGCTTTTACGGCAATAGCAATCTGTTTTCCAATTTTGGTAAAAGTACGGGCCATATGTCCCCATCTTTTTAATTTTGTAGCTTTTCTATATTCAAATGCTCTTCCCATGGGATTAACTTTTATATTGAAATTATTTTATGTCTTTAATTACAAATCATCTAAGTTTTGCCCCCAACTGGCTTTCAAAGTTACGAACCAAATTGCTCATAATCTTGTCAATCTGCTTGTCAGTAAGTGTTTTATTCTCATCTTGAAGAATAAAGTTCACAGCATAACTCTTCTTACCTGCTTCCAAATTTTTACCTTCATATACATCGAACAAAACAACCCTCTTAAGCAATTTCTTTTCTGTAGCAAAAGCTATCTTTTCAATCTGTCCGAACGTCACGCTCTGATCCACCAATAAAGCCAAATCACGACTCACAGGCGGGAATTTGCTTATTTCGGCAAACGTTACCTTGTTTTTCCGAACAGCTTTCATCAAATTTGTCCAATTGATATCAGCGAAGAACACATCATCTGTCAAATCAAAACTTTTCAAAAGCGTTTTCTTCACCAAACCATACTCTACGATTGATTTACTTCCCTTCAGGTACTGCTCTGATTTGCTAAATATGTCACTATTACCATCAGCATGTGACAAAGCGAAAACATCCACGCCTAAGCGTTTTAAAATATTCAGTACATTTGCTTTCAACTCAAATACAGAACTAGCTTCATCCGGATGGGCCCAAGAGCCTTCTACACGCTTACCTGTAATCCACAAGCCCAAGTGCATTTCTTCCGAGAAAGTAGATAAAGAATCACCTTCCTTTGCATTCTCTGCATGATAGTGATAGCAATTGCCAAATTCAAAGAATCGTAAATTCTGGTTTTTGCGATGCACATTATGAGATATGCTCTCCAAGCCACCGAACAAAAGGGTCTGACGCAGTACATCGAGATCAGAACTCAACGGATTCATAATACGCACCAGATTTTCGCTACTGAAACTTTCTGAATCCTGATAATAAAAAGATTTAGTCAGCGAATTATTCAAAATCTCATTATAACCACCCCCAATCAGTTCTTCAGACACGATATTCTGCAGTTTCATATCGCGATCCTCATCTCCCTTGATACTTAGACAAGATTTGACAGACTTAGGTATCTCCACATTATTATATCCATAAATGCGCAAGATATCTTCAACCACGTCACAAGGGCGCTGCACATCTACGCGATAAGGGGGCACAAGAAGATCCAAGCCTTTTTCTGTTTCGTTGACAATTTGCATCTCAAGGCTGGATACAATTTCTTTAATAGTCTCTATAGGAAGATCCTTACCCACCAGATCATGCACATACTGATAATCCAGCTTCACTTCAAAAGGCTTAGCTACAGTGCTTTGTATATCTACAATATCCATGGAAATTTTACAACCACTCAACTCGCGGGCCATGATAGCAGCCTTCTTCAAAGCCTCAATCTGTCCCATAGGATCAATACCACGTTCAAAGCGGAAGCTTGCATCTGTACTCAAACCATGACGACGGGCACTTTTTCGAACCCAAGTAGGATGGAAATAAGCACTTTCCAATACTACATTATGAGTAGTTTCATACGTACCAGAACCTTTTCCTCCAAATACGCCAGCAATACACATTGGTTCTTCGGCATTACAAATAGCCAAATCACGCTCATCCAATTTATGTTCCACACCGTCAAGCGTTGTAAACGGAGCGCCGGTAGGCAATGTCTTGACTACGATTTTATGTCCTTTCACCATATCGGCATCAAAACAGTGCAAAGGTTGACCGTAAGCGAACATAATATAATTGGTAATATCTACTATATTATTGATGGGGCGGACGCCTATAATTCTTAATTTGTCTTGCAGCCATTTCGGACTTTCCTTGATATCACATCCGGTGAGGCTTACGGCGCAATAACGAGGACAAGCCTCAGAATTTTCCACCTCTACAGCAATTTCAAGATCATGATTGTCTACAGAAAAAGCTGATACATCGTTACGATGGAGCTGCGTTTTCTTACCCTGACGCACCAACCATGCGTATAAATCACGAGCCACCCCAAAATGAGAACAAGCATCTGCACGGTTTGGAGTAATATCAACCTCTATAACATAATCGCTCTCAATGTGATAATATTCCTTTGCTGTCATGCCTACAGGAGTATCTTCCGAAAGCACGATGATGCCATCATGGCTTGGACCTACACCTATTTCGTCCTCAGCACATATCATACCATAGCTTTCAATGCCACGCAGCTTTGACTTTTTGATGGTAAAGCATTCATCACCATCATACAGTTTAGTTCCAATCGTTGCCACAATTACCTTTTGTCCGGCAGCAACATTCGGCGCTCCACAAACGATCTGTTGTGCATCTCCACTGCCAAGATTTACCTGACAAACATGCATATGATCAGAATTGGGATGCGGCTCACAAGTCAACACTTCACCAACCACTAATCCTTCCAGTCCGCCTTTGATAGTCTGTACTTCTTCTAAAGCATCAACTTCCAAGCCTATTGAAGTCAAAGCATCTGCGACTTCATTAGGAGTCAAGTCAAAATCAACGTACTCCTTAAGCCAATTATAAGATATGTTCATTATTTCGGATTTTTATTCTAGAATATTGCACGCAAAAGTAATGATTTTTTCACGAATAGCCAAGGATTTCATATTGCAGTTCAAGATTGCCTCAAGATAAAACAGATGCGAAACGAAGCGTTAAACCGCTTCGTTTCGCATCTGTTCCAAAAGTTCCTTTTGATGAGCTGTCAAATGTGACGGAAGTTTCACATTGTATGTCAGTATCAAATCGCCATACGTACCATCCGGTTTCAAATATCCTTTTCCACGCAAACGAGCTTTAGTACCGTTTTGAGTTCCAGGCTTAACATTCAGCTTCAACTTCACTGATTGGGTCTTCAATATGATCTGTCCTCCTAATAACGCAGTATACATATCGATATCCACCGTCGCATTCATGTTATAATCCACACGAGACTGTCGCGAAGAGAACCCTCTGCCTGAGCCAAAACCACCATGTCCAAAGAGTTCTTCGAAAAATGAAGAGAAGCCTCCACCTCCGCTAAACCCTCCGAAATCAAAATCTTCAAAACCGCCAGTTCCGCCGTAACCAGCTCCAGCTGTTCCACCGGCAGCACCTACATTTTTCCAATTCTCACCGTACTGATCATATTTAGCGCGCTTTTCCGGATCGCTCAGCACCTCGTAAGCCTCATTCAAAGCCTGAAATTTAGCTTTTGCCTTCGGATCATCAGGGTGCAAATCAGGATGAAACTGTTTGGCACGCTTCTTATAAGCAGCACGGATCTGATCCTGTGGTATCGATTTGTCGACACCCATAATCTTGTAATAGTCTATAAATGCCATATTTTCCTCTCCTTTCTATCAAATTTGCAGCAAAAAAAATGCCAAACGACAAGACTGTCACTAAAATTCAAAATATGTCAGTAAAGGTAAATGATCACTGATTCCTCCCTGATAAAAAGTACCCAAGAAAGTTCTTTTGGGCACTTCACGTCCTTTGGAATCATTTTTCAACAACCAAGGAAAATCCAGGATCTTGCATCTACGACGCTCCAAACGAAAAGGACTATTCTCATTCAGCAAACCACCATTTACGACTACATGATCCAACCTATTCCAAGCCCCCTGATAAAAATAGGTTCCCCTGATTCCTTTATAAGTATACAGATTATCACTCAAAATATAAAGTAACCTTTTTTCATAGTTTTCCGATTGAGACAAGCTTCTCACCAGCAATCCCTTCCGAAAACTATTATTTTGAGGCTCATCATTAAAATCACCTGTAATTACAATCAAAGGTCTCTTACGTATATTGAAGACAGAATCAATATTCATTCTCATCAACATAGCCCCCCGTAATCTATATGAATCCGTAAGATATTGACCTCCGGAACGACTCGGCAGATGACATACATAAACATCCAGCGTATCCGACGTCGGCACGACACCTACCACATGCAAGATATCACGCGTGGGCCGCTCCGAATTCATGTGCGGTATGCGAATGATTTGAACAGCAACAGGTTTAAATCGCCCCGGCTGATACAATAAAGCCACATTCATGCCTCGCCGATCCGCAGAATGAGTCATTACATATTTATATCCCAATCTCCCCAACACACTGCGTTGCGTCAATTGCACCAGGACTGAATCATTCTCAACCTCGCATAATGCGACCAAATCAACAGGAGATACGCCTCCGGCAGAAGCTATAGTCCGAGCTATTTGACTAAGTTTGTGCAAATAACGTCGTTGCCCCCACTTATAAGTTCCATCAGGCAGGAAGTCCTGGTCATCCACCCCTACATTGTGACAAGTGTCATACAAATTCTCTACATTCCATTCCATTAGCAAAAAACGCCCCTGCGTTCCTGCAAAGAGCGTACCACAACACCAAAAGGCAAATAATAACAGCAAGAATTGCCCTCGGTGCTCAATCATGATGGTATGGAATGTGATTCAAAATCGTTAATCCGCGATAAAGTTGCTCCACAAAAAGAAGTCGCACCATCTGATGCGAAAATGTCATTCTTGAAAGAGACACTTTCGCATCAGATAATCCATATATTTCATTAGAAAATCCATAAGGACCTCCTACAATAAATACCAAACGGCGACTTCCCATACTAAACAGACGATCCAAATAAGCTGAAAACTCACGGGAACTTCGTTCCTTGCCATTTTCATCCAATAATATTACGTAATCGCCCCGTTGAATATGACTGGCAATCAATTTGCCTTCTTTGTCCTTCTGTAAATCAGTTGACAAGGACTTCGTCGACTTCAAATCCTGTATACACACCATTTCAAAAGGAACGAAATGGCCAATGCGGTCAACATATTCTGAAATCAAAGTATTCAAATCTTTGGAATCAGTCTTCCCTACCACTAAAAACAGGATTTTCACTCAACAAATCTTTAGGATCAGTTAAAATAATAAAGGAAGGTAGCAATACCTTCAAGCGCATACTTCTTGCAATTTTCAATCTGCAAAGTAAACTTGATTTCAGCTTTGCATACACCACGTAAATTGGCCAAAGAATGCAATGAAGCAACCAAGCGCACGCGCTGGCCTGACAATACAGCCTGACCGAAACGCATCTTGTCCATACCGTAATTCACCATCATCTTCAGATTACGAACCTCAATCAGTTGCTGCCACAGATACGGTAACAAAGACAGTGTCAGATAGCCATGTACAATAGTCTGTCCAAACGGACTCTCCTTCTTGGCACGTTCCTCATCCACATGTATCCACTGATGATCCAATGTGGCATCTGCAAACATATTGATACGTTCCTGCGGAATTTCAAGATAATCAGATACTCCAATCTCTTTTCCTACATATTTTTCGAATTCCTCATAGGAATTAATTACAACTTTTTCCATCTTTCATTCTTATTTATAAATTGAATTGCAAAATTACAAAAAAAATCAGACCGCCAAGCTTCAAATTCAACAAGACACGCCAAAAAGTTCATCTCAATTGGCATATTCAGAAAGTTCCAGCCATCGCATACTCTTTTCGTCCAGTTCTTCCTGAAGATTCGGTAAACGTATGCTATATTCAGTAATCACATCAACGCCCAAATTTCCACTACAAAGAGCCGTTTCCAAATCCTTTTTCTCTTTTTCCAACTGTTCTATTTCCTTCTCCAGTTGCTCCATTTCCTTTCGCTCACTATAAGTCAGACGCCGACGAACTTCTTTTACCTTTACTTTCTTTTTAGCAGTATCAGGCTCAACATCCTTGGTAACAGTTTTTTCATCCTTCTTCGCCGTTTCTTCCCATTCGCGATATTGAGTATAATTACCAGGAAAATCTTCAATAACGCCCTGGCCATGAAATACCAGCAAATGATCTACCACTTTGTCCATGAAATAACGGTCATGGCTCACTACAATCACGCACCCCCGGAAATCAGCCAGATATTCTTCCAGAATCTGCAAAGTCGTAATATCCAAATCATTGGTAGGCTCATCCAGTACCAAAAAATTCGGATTACGCATTAGCACCGTACATAAATACAAACGACGGCGTTCGCCTCCGCTTAATTTATAAATGTAGGATTGCTGACGCTCAGGCGGAAACAAGAAGTGCTGTAAGAATTGCATGGCGGTTAATTTGCGCCCTCCTCCCAAGTCTATGGTTTCCGCTATATCACGTACTGCATCTATCACCTTTGTGGTCTTGTCATATTTCAGGCCGTTTTCTTGAGAGAAATAGCCGAATTTTACAGTTTCGCCTATCACGAAGCGTCCAGAATCAGGTTTTTCCAACCCCAACAACATTTTGATAAAGGTAGACTTTCCCGTTCCGTTCCCTCCGATAATACCCATCTTTTCGTATCGGGAAAAATTATAATAGAAGTCTTTAGTAATAATATGTTCCGGTGAAAAAGCCTTTGACACGTATTCCGCCTCAAAAATCTTGCTTCCAATATAATCACTTTTCACCTCCAATCGCGCAGTACGCTCCTGTATTCGCTGTTTGGCAGCAGCTTCCAATTCAGCAAAAGCCTCTTTGCGGTAACGAGCCTTATGCCCACGCGCACATGGCATGCGTCTCATCCAATCCAATTCCTTTCGATAAATGTTATTGGCTTTCTGCACATTGGCATTAAATACGTCCATCAGTTGCTGTTTTTTCTCCAGATAGTATTCATAATTACCATTATAGGCATAAAGATTATGCTGGTCCAATTCCAAAATGCTATTACATACCCTATCCAGGAAATAACGATCATGTGTAACCATCAACAGACATTTCACGTTGCGTGCCATATATTTTTCAAGCCAATCAATCATATCCAAATCCAAATGATTGGTCGGTTCATCCAAAATCAAAAGGTCCGGATCCAAGATCAAGACATTAGCCAAGGCAACACGCTTAAGCTGACCGCCCGACAATTCACCTATAGGTTGCATCAGATCGGTAATCTTGAATTTGCCCAACATCTCTTTGATGCGTTGTTCAAATCCCCAGGCATTCTCGCGATCCATTTCCTCCGAAAGCTCAATCAAGCCAGGATTACCCGGAGTATGTACACATTTTTCATATCGCAAAATCAAGTCAGCCATTGCATTTCCATGATAAAGACAGGCTTCAAGCACTGAGATCTGCTCCGGATAAGAAGGCGTCTGACACAAATACCCCACCCTTATATCTTTTCGAAAAACAATGGATCCTTCGTTATAATCTTCCGTACCCATTATTATATTAAGAAGCGTTGACTTTCCGCTGCCGTTCTGGGCTATCAGTCCTATTCGTTGTCCTAAAGCCACGGAAAAAGAAATTTTCTCAAAAAGCAAGAGGTCACCAATTCTTTTGGTCAGCCCCTGCACATCCAAATATGTCTTTAAATTTGCCATAATCCTCGCGAAAATACAATATTTTTCAGCAATAACTATTTGCAGAAAAGAAAAAAATGCTACTTTTGCAACGGAAAACAAAAGTATCAATCGTTTTTCATCCCCACTATTTAAATCAACTGAAATATTCATTACATTCCATCAGTACGAGATGGAATACTCATACAGTTTAATCAATGTCATTATTAACTAAAGAGCAATTGATGAGCTTGAGCATGGAGCAACTCCAAGCCATTGCAGAAGGGCTGAACGTAGAAGCTAAACACGTACAGGACCAGGAAAGTTTAGTCTACGAAATACTAGATGCTCAAGCCATACAAAACGCGAGTCAACAACCCACAAAAAAACGGACAAGAATTGTAAAGAAAGACGTTGACCACGTATATTCGGCCAATCAGGAAAAGAGTGAAAGCTTCGAGAAAAAAACGACTAAGAAGTCAAAAGCAAAAACAACAGAGCCTACTGTAGAAGCGGGCCAAGCCACTCCAGAAAAGCCCAAACGGACAAGATCAAAAAAAACAGCAACGCCTAAAGACGAAGCAGTCGCTGAAAAATCACAACCAGAAGAGACGGTTATCCCACAAGAGGAAAATGTAGCTGAAGCAGTTGAGTCTACAGCCAATGCTCCAAAAGAAATACCTGAAAAAGTTGAAGAGTCAATATCCCAAGCGGAACAAGAACCGACTCCACAGCAGGAAGAACGAGCAGACATGCCCATCCCCGAATTTTTGGCAGGCGACGACAATGCCAGCGAAATTGTAGAACAATTGGAAAGTAATGCGGCTGAAGTTGCCAAGGAGTTGGAAGAAGAAGAAAAAGAGAAAAAAGCACAAGCCGAAGCCTCTCTCCCTGTTAGTGAAAACAATCTCACACCAGAAATTCTGGAAAAGCTGCAAACAGCTACCACCGATATCATTCCCATACAAGACCTGCCGGCCATTTCAGAATCCTATTCTGACTTTGACAACAATTTCGCCATAGACGACGAAATGGCCAATATGCCCAACAGCATTGACAACGAGCCGCAAGCAACAGAAGATACCCCTCAATACAGTTTTGACAACATACTGAAAGGCTCCGGCGTATTGGAAATCATGCCGGACGGATTCGGTTTCCTGCGCTCCGCCGATTACAATTACCTAACTTCACCAGACGACATCTATGTAGCGCAAAATCAGATCAAAACCTATGGTCTGAAGAACGGTGATGTTGTAGAAGGCAACATTCGCATTCCCCGTGAAGGTGAAAAATTCTTTCCTCTGGTCAGCATAGACCGTATCAATGGCCTTACGCCCAATGAAATCAGAGACCGCGTGCCATTTGAACACCTCACCCCGTTATTCCCGAACGAAAAGTTCAAATTGTGTACCGGACATAACGACTCACTCTCAGTTAGAATTGTAGACCTATTTACTCCTATCGGTAAGGGACAAAGAGCGCTTATTGTGGCCCAGCCCAAAACCGGTAAAACCACTTTAATGAAAGAAATCGCCAATGCCATTGCCCGTAATCACCCGGACACATACCTGATGATGCTACTCATTGACGAGCGTCCGGAAGAAGTTACCGATATGGCCCGTACGGTAAACGCTGAAGTAATCGCTTCAACCTTTGACGAACCGGCCGCCCGTCACGTCAAAATCGCCGGCATCGTATTGGAAAAAGCTAAACGAATGGTAGAATGCGGACATGATGTAGTCATATTCCTCGACTCCATTACCCGTCTGGCCCGTGCCTACAACACCGTATCACCAGCTTCCGGTAAAGTATTATCGGGTGGTGTTGACGCAAATGCCCTGCAAAAGCCCAAGCGCTTCTTCGGTGCAGCCCGTAACATTGAGGGAGGCGGATCACTCACCATTATTGCCACAGCCCTGATTGACACCGGTTCTAAAATGGACGAAGTCATCTTTGAAGAGTTCAAGGGTACCGGCAACATGGAACTTCAGTTAGACCGCACACTCAGCAACAAGCGCATCTTCCCGGCTGTCAATGTAGTGGCATCCAGCACACGCCGTGAAGACCTGCTGCAAGATCCGCAAACCCTCAATCGCATGTGGATTCTGCGCAACTATATTGCAGATATGACGCCTATTGAAGCCATGACAGATTTGAAAAAGCATATCGAAAATACCATTAATAACGAAGAGTATCTGATGTCGATGAACTCATAAGGTTCTTGACTCATACCTCATCTCCTATCCCGAACGTACAGCCAACCCGCCATACGTCCGGGATTTTTTATAAATTCATACAAAAGAAGCATCTTATCAAGGGTGGAACTTTGTAAAAACAAGGTGCCTTGGAAAATAAAATAGGTCCCGCCTAATTTTTTCTAGGTGGGACCTTATAATTTATGCTCCCGGCCAACCACGAAAACATCCATTACGCCATCCCAAATGGGTACTACAATCTGTCGGTTTGCATCTGCTTACGACTTTTTATAATCTAGAATTCCTTTGTTTCAAAAAAATACACGTACATTTGCATTTATATAATACTAAAAATCGAGTGCAACCTAAAAAGCAAACATGGGTAAAAAAATAATCTGCTTTCTTTGGATTTTCTTTGTTATTCTCTTATTATTTTACACCCTCGCCTTCTTCTCCATCAAGAAGGGCTGGATTGGCTATATGCCTCCACTTGAAGAACTGCAAAATCCGATTAATAAATATGCTTCACAAGTATTATCCGAAGATGGCAAATTGCTGGGCACGTGGTCACGCAGCGAAAACCGTGTTTTCGTAAACTACGACGAAATTACGCCCTACCTTTTTCAAGCGCTGGTTGCTACGGAAGACGAACGTTTCTACAAACATTCCGGAATAGATGTGATTGCCCTAGGACGTGCGGTAATTAAGCGCGGCATTCTTGGCAATAAAAATGCAGGAGGCGGCAGCACCATTACACAACAGTTGGCCAAGCAGTTGTACTCCACCACGGCCGGAAGTACAGCCGAACGACTACTGCAAAAGCCTATTGAATGGGTAATTGCCATCGAATTGGAAAAACGATACACCAAGGAAGAAATTCTTACGCTTTATCTTAACTATTTTGATTTTCTGCACAATGCCGTCGGCATCAAGACCGCGGCAAGTACCTATTTTGGTAAATTGCCCAAAGACCTGACCATTACAGAATCGGCAACACTAATCGGCATGTGTAAAAACCCGTCCTATTACAACCCTGTACGCGAGCCCGAACGATGTCGCGACCGCCGCAATGTAGTACTTGGCCAAATGCTCAAAGCCGGCTACCTTTCGACGGCCGAGTATAACGAGCTGTGCCAAGAGCCACTGACCCTGAATTTCCACCGAATAGACCACAAGGAAGGCAAAGCCACCTATTTACGGGAATACCTTCGGAAAATTCTCATGGCCGAAAAACCGATACGCTCCAATTACGCATCTTGGCAAAAACAACAGTATTATGAAGATTCTTTGGCCTGGGAAAAGAATCCACTCTACGGGTGGTGTAACAAGAACTACAAGAAAGACGGTACCAACTACAACATTTATACTGACGGCCTGAAAATATACACCACCATCAATTATAAAATGCAACAATATGCAGAAGAAGCCGTATGGAAACATGTGGGCTACACCCTGCAGCCTCTGTTTGAGCGTCAGAAATACAATTCGCCAACCTATCCGTATTCAGATGCACTAACGGCCAAGCAGGTACAGGAAATTCTGGACCGTGCCGTCAGACAAAGCGACCGCTACCGCATGATGAAGGCCAACGGATGCTCGGACAGCGAAATAAAAAAGGCATTCCGTACCAAAGTACCCATGAGTGTCTTTACATACCATGGCGACGTGGACACCATCATGACGCCGCTCGACTCCATCAAATACTACAAGAGTTTTTTGCGTAGTGGTTTCATTGCCATCGATCCCCTAAACGGACACGTCAAAGCCTACGTAGGTGGACTCAACTATACTCATTTCCAATACGATATGTGTATGGTAGGCCGCCGACAGGTGGGCTCTACCATCAAACCGTTCCTGTATGCCTTAGCCATGCAAGACGGCAAGACGCCTTGCGACATGATTCAAAATGTACAACGCACTTACCATGTAGCCGGACAATCGTGGACCCCCCGCAATTCCAACAAATCAAGATATGGGCAGATGGTTACCCTAAAATGGGGACTCACTCAGTCAAACAACTGGATTTCAGCAGCTTTGATGAACGAGATTGACGTCAACGGAAGCCGTTTTGTCAATCTGCTTCACGAATTTGGCGTGCAAAATCAGGATATTCATCCCTCGCTGGCCCTCTGTCTGGGCCCCTGCGACATTTCTGTGGCCGAAATGGCAAGTGCGTACACCGCATTTGTCAACAAAGGCATCAGAAGCGCCCCACTACTAGTTACAAAGATTGAAGACAATGAAGGCAACGTCATTACAGAATTCCAACCTCAAATGAACGAAGTAATCAGTGAGGAAAGTGCCTATAAAATGATTGATATGCTTCAATCTGTCATTGACAACGGTACGGGTCGCCGCCTTCGCTACAAATTTAAACTAACGGCACCTATCGGTGGTAAGACTGGAACCACTAACCGCAATTCTGACGGATGGTTTGTAGGATTTGTCCCCCGCCTGGTTGCCGCATGTTGGGTCGGTGGTGAAGATCGCGATATCCACTTCCAGCGCATGAACGACGGGCAGGGAGCATCAACCGCCTTACCAATTTGGGCATACTTCATGCGAAAAGTATTCAACGACCGGAGCCTTGGCTACAGCCAGAATGAAAAGTTCAAGCTACCCCCCGGCTTCGATCCGTGCGGTACCTCCGGCAGCAATAACACAGAGGAAGAATCGTCATCAGAAGAAGAATCCTCTTCAATACTAGATAACATCAGCAATTTGTTTAACTAAATATTCTACAATAAAATGAAATTTGTAGCACTTATACCTTCCAGATACGCATCTACCCGCTTTCCGGCTAAACCTTTAGCCATGTTAGGCGGAAAGCCTATTGTACAATGGGTTTACGAAACCACCCAATCATGCTTTGATGACACCTACGTAGCCACGGACAATGAAAAAATTTTCAACTGCGTGACTTCGTTTGGAGGAAAAGCCATCATGACTCGTTCCGACCACAAAAGCGGTACGGACCGGATACATGAGGCTTACAATAAGCTGAAGGAGACATACGACGTTGTGGTAAATGTGCAAGGTGACGAGCCGTTCGTTGCCCCCCAACAACTGGAACTGCTCAAATCCTGTTTTGATGATCCGGAAACTGAAATAGCTACATTAGTCAAGCCTTTTGACAAAGGATGCGACTGGAGTCTGATCAGCAATCCTAACAGCCCCAAAGTAGTCATTGACAACAAACAGCATGCCCTATACTTTAGTCGCTCAGTTATTCCCTATCTTAGAGGAAAAGAACAAGCAGAATGGAGCAAATATCACCAGTATTATAAACATTTGGGTATCTATGCATACCGCTCCGAGGTTCTGCATCAAATAGCCAACATGCCGCCCTCTGACTTGGAATTGGCTGAATCGCTGGAACAACTGAGATGGCTTCAAGCTGGCTACACGATTAAAGTCGGCATCACAGACCTCGAAACAATCGGAATAGATACACCTGCGGATTTGGCTAAAGCTGAATCATTTTTGAACAATAAATTAAATATGTTTAAATAGTTTGTTTTACTCGGTCATTTGTATTAAATTTGAACGTGCGTAACCATAAAATATCATGACGAAAAACTTTACATTTGCGCTTATCAGTTTCCTATTCCTTTCCATGTCTGCCTACGGACAGAAAATAAAGATTGGCACCTATACTTTTAAAGATGGTGCCATTTATAGTGGAGAAATTGAAAGCGGAAAGCCCAATGGAAAAGGTAAGACCATCTTCAAAAATGGTGACAGTTATGAAGGCGAGTACGTAAAGGGCAAAAGACAAGGATACGGAGTCTATTCCTTTTCAGACGGGGAGAAATATGAAGGTCAATGGTTCCAAGACCAACAACATGGAAAAGGGACATTTTTCTTCATGAATAATAACCGTTACGAAGGATTATGGTTCCGCGATTACCAACATGGCCGCGGCACCATGTACTATTACAATGGTGACAAATACGTAGGAAACTGGAAAGAAGACAAGCGCAACGGCAAAGGCACCTACACCTACTCAAACGGAGCCTACTACAAAGGCGATTGGGTTGATGACAAAAAGGAAGGTAAAGGTGTTTTTGACTGGAACGATGGCTCACGCTATGAAGGAGAATGGGCCAACAATCAACGTAATGGCAAGGGAATTTTCTACTATTCAGACGGTGACACCTACAACGGAGAGTGGACCGATGATATCCAGAACGGCAAAGGCATTTATAAATTCAAAAATGGTGATATCTACGAAGGTGATTACCAACAAGGAGAACGTACGGGAGAGGGAATTTTCACTTTTGCCAACGGCAATAAATATGTAGGCCACTTCCTAAATGGTGAACAAGACGGACAAGGTACCTTTACATGGAAAAACAGCGCCATTTACACCGGAAGTTGGAAAAATAATCAGCGTAACGGAATAGGCACATACAAATGGAAAAATGGTGATGAATATACCGGAAGCTGGAAAAACAATGAAATGGATGGAGAAGGCGTTCTGCGCTTATCCACCGGTGAAAAATACAAAGGAGGCTTCAAAAACGGAAAGAAAAACGGAAAATGCATAGAGGAATCCAAAGACGGCACCCGTTTTGAAGGCACCTACACAGACGGCGTAAAAAATGGCAAGTTCGTTGAACGTGACAAAAATGGTAATGTCACGAAAAAAGGCACTTACAAAAACGGCAGAATCGTAAAAGATAACGATTAAAATCTTTCTATATGGAAAAACAGATCAAAAAAGCACCGGCACGTTTAAAAATTATTGAACACGACGGCTGGCTATCCCCCTTTGAAGCTGCCATTAATGGCAGACATCAGGCGGCTATCAACAAAGCAAAAGAACTTACAAACGGATCAATGAAGTTGTCCGAATTTGCTGATGGCTATCTGTATTTCGGACTCCATAAAGAAAAAAAAGGTTGGGTATTTAGAGAATGGGCACCCAACGCCACCAAAATCTATCTGATTGGTGACTTCAATAACTGGCAGGAAGACGAAAATTTCAGATTACAGCGAATAGAAGGTACGGGAAACTGGGAAATCAAATTGCCGCTCCGTGCCCTTAAGCATAAAGACTTGTATAAAATGAAGGTATACTGGGATAACGGATGCGGCGAACGCATCCCCGCCTGGTGCCAAAGAGTTGTACAGGATGACAAAACTAAAATTTTCAGTGCACAGGTCTGGAATCCGAGACAAAAATATGTATTCAAGAAGGAGAATTTTCGCATCAAGAAAGACCCCCTGCTAATTTATGAATGCCACATTGGTATGTCACAAGATGCAGAAAAGGTAGGTACTTACAATGAATTTAGAGAAAATGTACTCCCCCGCATCAAAAAAGACGGCTATAACTGCATTCAAATCATGGCCATTCAGGAACACCCGTATTACGGAAGTTTCGGCTATCACGTATCCAGCTTTTTTGCTCCTTCCAGCCGTTTTGGTACGCCTGAGGAATTAAAAGCCCTTATTGATGAGGCACACAGCAACGGAATTGCTGTGATTATGGATTTAGTGCAAAGCCACGCTGTAAAGAATGAAGTGGAAGGCTTAGGAAATCTGGCCGGCGACCCGTGCCAATTCTTCTACCAAGGAGATCGCCGTGAGCATCCGGCATGGGACAGTTTGTGCTTTGATTATGGAAAAAACGAAGTGATTCATTTCCTCCTGTCAAATTGCAAATACTGGTTGGACGAATTCCACTTTGACGGATTTCGCTTTGACGGCGTAACATCAATGCTTTACTATAGCCACGGACTTGGCGAAGCCTTTACAAACTACGGTGACTATTATAACGGCCATCAGGACGACAATGCCATCTGCTACTTAACCCTGGCCAACCTGCTTATTCACGAAGTCAACAAAAATGCCATAACCATAGCTGAAGAGGTGTCCGGTATGCCTGGACTGGCCGCACCTTTTAAAGACGGCGGATACGGATTTGACTATCGACTGGCCATGAACATTCCCGACTACTGGATTAAAATCATCAAGGAAAAGCGCGATGAAGACTGGAAGCCGAGCAGCATGTTCTGGGAAGTCACCAACCGAAGATCCGACGAGCACAACATCTCATATTGTGAAAGTCACGACCAGGCCTTAGTTGGCGATAAAACATTGATATTCCGTCTGATAGATGCTGACATGTACTGGCACTTCCGTAAAGGTGATGAAAATGAAACCGTACACAGAGGCATCGCGCTTCACAAAATGATCAGACTGCTTACAGCCTCCACAATCAACGGCGGATACCTTAACTTCATGGGTAACGAATTCGGACATCCAGAATGGATAGACTTCCCCCGCGAAGGAAACGGATGGAGCTACAAATATGCCCGTCGCCAATGGAATCTGGTAGACAACAAAGATCTCTGTTACCATTATCTGGGCGATTTTGATAAAGCCATGCTCAAAACGATCTGCTCTACACGCGCCATCAATAAGACTCCCGTAATAGAAATCTGGCATGACGACAACGATCAGGTTCTGGCTTACATGCGAAATGATCTGGTCTTCGTCTTCAATTTCAGCCCAACACGCAGCTATACGGACTATGGATTCCGTGTGCCAACCGGCAATTACAAAGTCGTACTCAACACCGATGCCAAGCCATTCGGAGGCAACGGTTTTGCGGACGATGCTGTAGAACATCTGACCAACTACGATCCGCTGCTGGAAAAGGATGGAAAAGGATGGCTCAAGTTGTACATTCCAGCACGCTCTGCTGTTGTGCTCAAGAAACAACCTGAAAAGAAATAGAATTAATGAGTAATTATCCTGAACAAAGCTATATGATAAAAGTACGTGTAACCCTACGCGTACTTTTTATCATATTTACATTCTGCTACTTATATTTCCTGCAAGGTGACTTGTTGTCACTCACTCAAAAGCAACTTTCACAAGGACAAACCACTTACAACCCACTGGCCGGCGCCATAGTGCTCACCTCTCTGCTTACACTGCTACAATACTTCATTGAACAACATGTACCGGTGAACAATCGCTTTCATGCCAGCACTTATGTACCCTCAGCCATCATTCTAGGACTAATTACCTCCATTTCCGGCACACTGTCCGGCGTATGGATAGGATGCAGCATCATCCTACTCTTATTATGGGTAGCCGTCATCTGGATATCACGCCAAATAGAATTCAATGAAATCCCGGTCAGCCAACTCATCCTCAAACTGGCTTTACCTAATTTATGGATCTTTATCGTACTGTTTATGTTTGTCGGATTCACGGGTAACACAGACGAATGCCTGCACTATGAACTAAAAACCGGCAGACTCTTAAAAGAGAATCAAGACAAAGAGGCTTTGGAAATAGGAAAAAATTCACTGACCACTTCCCGACGTTTGTCCGCCCTCAGAGCTTTTGCCATGAAAAAAGACATTGGCAACATATTATTTGAGTACCCCATGCCATACGGTTCGAGAGGTTTGATGCTGATACCGGCAGACTCGACTTACTCACTATACGCTCCGGACAGTTTATACAAATTCTTCCGTTGCTACCCCAAGAACGCCTCTCCCACCTGCTACTACAAATATATAGCTAACCACCCACAAACCACAGCCAACAACGAAATAGCCAAGGAATATTACTTATGTGCTCTATTATTGGATAAAAAAATAGACCTATTCGCTAAAGAACTGCCTCTATATTACAATTTGACAGACAGTACCCTACAAATCCCCAAATACTATATACAGGCATTGATTCTGTATAAACATGTAAGGACACATCCGGTAATAACCTACGAAGATGCTGTAACCAGTGAGAATTTTAAAGATTTTTTACTCGCCGTTAAATCTGCCACAGCGCCAAACACTAAAGGTGCTATAGCACGTGAAGACTATGGTGATACCTATTGGTGGTATTACTTTTTCCAACCTATCTGCAAACCGTAGCTCAACAATGGCTGCGCCCTTCCCAAACAAGGTGCCTTCTCGTAAAAACGGGAAGGCACCTTGTTCATTTTAGGCGGCACCTTGTTTCAAAAAGCTCCCTTGTGTCCTCAATGCAGCCTCGGTTCTCATTTTCATGCCAGCACCACATACGTACGGTCATCAAAGGATTTCTGACCGACCACCATTCCTTTGGTCGCTACATTCAGTTCCATACACAACGGATCTTTTCTTAATACATTCTGCAACTCACATTCCGTTTCTTCAAAAGAATCACAAAGTACAGGATAACCGTCGCTGGCCAAAATCAACCGCTCATGCGCTGTAACCTCAACCAACTTATAAACCGGCACTCTCCCCATATCTATGGGAAATCCGTCCAATACGACAAACGAATAGGGATTGGAAGCCGGAGCATTCTGAAAATTACACTGGTCACGCAAGGCATCCAATATAAAAGCACGTCCCATGTCATTGCGCCGCAGATCCTCAAGCGTATGCCCCTGCTGCAAAAAATACTTCAGGATATCAGCTCTAATATTGGCCAGTAAAATGTCGCCACGCTTCTCGTTGGTATACGTCCGACAGGCATAGCGAAACTGACAGTCGCCTATCATCCATACCTCATTCCGTGCCTTACTATACAAAACAAGACTACACGTCAGGCGTGCTGAAGCATCATCACGCACCTTTTCCCAAACTCCATGCTTTTGGTAATATTCCTGTACGTTCCGCGTCAGCATCTTCACAGCCTCAGCTGCAGAATAATGCGACGGCATCCGTGTGATGCAATCCTTGGCCAGTTGCATCGCCACTTTACCGCCTTTCAGGCCGTCATAGCGCATAGAACTTTTACTGGTAGCGCCGTCAATTACAGCCGCATAGCCTTCCGTCTCAACGACGCCGTCCTCGCACGTTTCGTCGCTCACTTTTCCGATTATGTGCTGCTCTATTATTTTCATACACCACAGGTTTGTCATAAAGTTTGTTCAGCAAATCCCTTCGTCCCATTCGCATCAGTTCCTGAACAATAGCCTGCTTATCCTCAGGCTTATACCAGAAAAAGAAAAGCCGTTGCCGCAGTTTATCCTGCATACTCTTTGCTCTATACACCTTCTCCAAAGTATAGGGATGGTATCCCGTGTACCACATTTCCGTACTGACCGTCATGGGAGTCGGCGTAAAGTCCTGCACCTGCTCCAACTTAAAGTTCAGACGTTTGGTAATGGCAGCCAACTCTGCCATATTCTCTTCTGTACATCCGGGATGAGAGCTGATAAAATAGGGAATGATCTGCTGATGCAAACCATTCTTTTCGTTACACTCGTCAAAGATTTTCTTAAAGGCATAAAACTGCTCAAAAGGTGGCTTACGCATTATGTTCAGCACCTGATCATTGGTATGCTCTGGCGCAACTTTCAGTCGTCCGGACACATGCTTGACAATCAATTCCTCAATGTATTCCCGATTGATTTTATTGGTTCGCGCATCTGGAGTCTGGTACAACAACAAGTCGTACCGCACACCACTGCCTATAAAACTTTTCTTGATGCCCGGCAAGCTATCTACAGCCCGATAAATCTCCAACAACCGTTCATGGCTCGTGTTCAGATTCGGACAGACTCGCGGATGTATGCACGAAGGACGCTTACATTTTGCACACAAATCCTTATTCCGCCCGCTCATGCCATACATATTGGCTGAAGGGCCGCCCAAATCAGACAAGTACCCCTTAAAGTCAGGCATCTGAATGAGTTCCTTCACTTCGCGGAGGATGCTCTCCTTACTGCGACTCATGATAAACTTGCCCTGATGCGCGGATATCGTACAAAAAGCGCAACCGCCAAAACATCCCCGATGAATATTGACGGAGAACTTGATCATTTCATAAGCCGGAATCGTCTTTCCCTTATATTTTGGATGAGGCAAACGGGTGTACGGCAAGTCGAACGAGTGGTCTACCTGCTCAGTAGTCATTGGCGGATACGGCACGTTAACCACCACATATTGCCCATCTACCTCCTGAAGCAATCGCTGTGCATGCAACTTATTGCTTTCCTCCTCAATATGTCTGAAATTTTCGGCTTGCTTCTTGGGTGAAGCCAACACTTCCATATATGAGTACAGCACAATATCATCCGGCTTAATCCCTTCGGGAATGTCCTGCTTGTTCCAAATCATCACGGTCTGCTTCACAGGATGGCCCTGAAACAGTTTTCTGAAATCAGCCACATTTATATCCTGTCCCGACTGATCAGCATATTCCCGCAACGCTGCCGAAATGTCAGTCATGGGCAGTTCTCCCATGCCATAAGCTATCATATCGGCTCCACTGTCACACAGAATGCTCTTGCGCAACTTGCCCTGCCAATAATCAAAATGAGCCAACCGCCGCAACGACGCTTCAATACCGCCCAACACCACCGGCACATCTGGATAAAGCTGCTTCAGTATCTGCGTATAGACAATAGTAGGGTATTCGGGCCGCTTGTCGTGACGACCATCCGGCGAATAAGCATCAGCCGAGCGCAAGCGCTTGTTGGCTGTATACTTATTTACCATCGAGTCCATAACTCCTGGGGAAACACAAAAATACAGACGAGGACGCCCTAATTTCTTGAAGTCACGAAAATCACCATGCCAGTCGGGTTGAGGCACAATAGCTATTTTATATCCCTGCGCTTCCAATAAACGGCCTATTACAGCGCTACCAAACGAAGGATGATCCACATAAGCGTCGGCACTGAACATGATGATATCCAACTGCTCCCAACCTCTTAAAGCTACTTCTTTTGCCGTTGTTGGCAACCAATCTGACAAGTGATATTCTTTCATCTTTTTCTACTCTTCAACTTTATTTTTTGTCCACTCCTGATAAGCCTCTATCAGATTGCGGAGACCATAGGCTTTCATCTTTTCATGATAGATCACATCAATACACAAGTCCAACAGATCCTTGCAATTTTCTGCATCAGTAGCAATCATTGAGCGGATATTCAGTTTCAGCTTATCCAATACGGGTTCGTCGATATACCCAGTACTGTCTACCAGGCAGTTAAACAAATTGTATTTTTCGATGGTTTTCATGTTTTCATCAGTCACATCCATCGTACGGGTACCCGTCGCATTCAATTGAATTTTATACATAATACTTCTATTTTAGGTTAATTATCAAATAAGTATTCCATGACATGGGACATGAAACGAGCTCGACTGTTCACGTCACGTATGCACTCTATCGGTAACGTGGAAACAAACAAGCCGTAAGGCGAATGGCTGCCAAGCCCCACTACTTTCTGATGAGCTGCATAAAGCAAAGGCTCGGCATTCCCCACGGGCAAGACAACATCCAGACTCGCCGGCGCATAATGTTCCTTTGAAGGACTATCATAAAATGGGATAGTATCATTGCCCCAACCTTTTACTACGGTTTGCGCAGGAACTTTTCCTCCATATCTGAATTTCAAAATCTTTTCCGTAAAATCAACATGGTCCTGCATATCTGAACCGATATAGGCTCCGCTCACCAGCAACTTTCCACCACGGCTACAATAGGACGTCAAGCGATATTGCAACATCTTATCAAACGTTGTGTAATGCTGCAGTCCGTATTCATTTTTGCGTTGGGCACCTTCTATCAGGTCCACTACATCATATTCACTTAAATCATCGGCCAACGCATCGCGCTGGCATGATACAAATGAGTACTTACCTAACTGTGCCAAAGCCTCGCCATGTTCCAACGAATAGTCAAAAGTATTACCAGCAAAAACTTTGCCACTCAGTTCCTTGCTGGAAGCGCCCCAATTTTTGCTTTTGGGGTTAAAATTATACTGATAGCCAGAAAAACCGGCTGTACGCATATAAGCCACCCCCATGTCCCGATGCAAATCAAAGCCAAGGCTATCCTTGATCTCCACCAGCGCCGGCCCGCTCAAACGGTCAAATCCATTTACAATCAGCACTTTTCGGGCGGCAGAATCCGTCGACAGATAAGCACACAATGTTTCCGACGGAAAGCTTTCACCCCCGTCATTTACGGCACTGACCTTAAACGCATAAACTACGCCGGGAGTCAAGGTAAACTGACAAGCTGTTTTTTTGACAAAGGTTCCGTTGTCAAAATCCTGATTTCCTTCCTTTTTATACACGACGTACCCCGTAGGCGTAGCTGTAGTTTCCGTAGAATCCGGCGTTGCCTTCCAGCGCAAAGTCACTGCATTGCGCTCCGCCGGAGTAAACTCCACAGCAAACTGCTGCACCGGCAAAGGCTGCACTACATATCCGGTCTTCTGATGGTAAAAATAGATGTAGCGCAAAATGGATTTGTAAATAGCACGAGCCATGATGAATTTAAAATGCGGATCGTGGCCATACTTCATGTCCGTAAAATTCTGATGCGAAAGCATCTCGATAATGGAAGACGGAACTTCCGGATTGCGCGTACCGCTATAGTTACGGTCCCAAAGTTCGCGCCGATTCCAATCCGTCCCCATAACGGCCGTCAAATCACGACATATATCGTCTTGCAACATTCTGGTAAAATCAAGCGAAGTTTCGCGCGGCATTCCCGAATTAAAGGTATGACGGCCGTCACTGCCTGTAGTAGTACAAATGCCCAAAGTACCATAAATCTGATTATTCCGGATTCCGGCATCACTATGAACAGCCAACGAGACCTCAAACGGAACGCCACCTCCCAAAGGAATAGGGTTATACAGACTGTTCCCACTCAGGAAATTCTGCGTAAACGAGCGCACATTAATGTCGTCGGCATAATCATCTGTTCCGCCTCGCGTACTGTACACGTCATAAGGCATGCCATACCATTGCGCCGAGTAGCGGGCACCTTCCGCAAAGCGCGGCATGCCACTCACGTGACCTCCACGCGCCACATTGCCCATGCCTCCTCCCCAACGCACGGCATCGGCAGTTATCCATCCACCACTACGACGACTTTCGTTGGTAAGCATGACATAATTACGTTCTGGATGCCCCACTTCAAAATAAAAAGTGCCCAAATACACCCAGGTAGAACCGCCTATTTGCTGATTAACCCGAAAGTCAGTGGCTACGCCATTGTGCATCACGGTATAATGCGCATCGTCCACGCCGTTTTCAATGGTCGCGTAAGAAACGTAAACGGCATACTCACCAGCCTCTGCAATGTCGGGCGTCCAACGAATGGCACTATTCTGCCCACGGCGACGACTGGTTGCACACTGACGCACCGTGCCATGTGTAAAAGGATTCTGCAAATCGACAATGGGCCGTTTCCAATCGGCAAAACCGGCACAGGGAGCACTTTCCCATTCGTTTCCATCTGCCGGTACCAACTCCTCATACTTTCCGGCGCTCAGGCCGTCGTTATCGACAATAACCTCCCTCACCTGCCAGTCACGCTCACGCGGAGTGTACACCACACATCCGGCCCGCTCGAGCATCGGAATCAGATAGGGCAACACAAAGGTCTGCGTAAACAAATCCTCACACGTTCCAAACAAGGAAGGTCGCTGAAACTCCCATCCGGAACCATCGTAATAAATGCCATGACTGGCCCACAGGCAAACATGCCGCCCGGACAATCCGGCAGAAAATGATACGGATGAGGAAACATTTTTCACCCACGGGCGCAAGTCCACATCGCGCCCTTTCCATTGCCGGAGATTCTGTGCTGGTGCACCTGTTACGAAGCCGGCCAGCAAATCAGCAAACGACTTGCCCCGTTCGTCCACCAGTTCCACCTCATACGTGCCGCCATAAACCAGCGAAGCCACCGTTTGTTTCAAGGCCGTCAGTGACGGCCCATCAAAAGGTGCAGAAGCCAACGATTCGTTGCCGATTATGCGCACAATCTTCTGTGCATGGTCCACCATGACATGTACCACATTGACGGGTACACCCGGATGGTAGCCTCTTATCGAAAAATCATGTTGAAAATAATTACGGACCCGCTGGGCCACAGAATCATCTGCAGCAACAAAATTCTGGCCTTCAGCTATATGCAAGCATCCAAGCCAAAGCAGCAATATGCCAAGCACCAACCGTATCTTCATCACTTCCCGGCAGCCTCACACCCCGGCCGAAAAACGCTCCGGATGCCTTCCCTTGAAATCCTTGAAATAAGTTTGTATCTTATGCATGTCGGCATCCACGTCACCTGTAGGCATCAGTTCCACATTACCCACAATGCATTTGTGAGCATAGTCCAGCGCGTACAACTGGATGGGCAAACCGGCTTTCAGTGCGATATAATAGAAGCCACGCTTCCACTGATAGCATAATGATCGCGTACCCTCGGGCGTGATAGCCAACTCAAAATTCTCACTTGCCTTGGCTTTCTCGGCCAAGTAGTCGGTAAGGTTGCCATGCTGACTGCGATCGACAGGTATGCCCCCCATCCTATAAAAGATGCAGCTAAGCGGCCATACGAACCATTCCTTCTTCATTAAGAATGCGGCCTTCCTGCCCAACGAAGCATAATAAAGATGAGCCACGAAAAAATCGATATTGCTGGTATGCGGCGCCACACATATAATGCATTTATTGCGTGGGGCAAAAGAGACTTCCGTCTTCCAGCCCCACAATTTATAGAGTAAGAAGCCACATATTTTTCTTCCTACCTTCATGTTTTTGTCTGTTTACTGAATTTTTTGAATAATCGCCTCGACTTCCTTGTCGAAATCTTGCGTCAGTTTACGATAGAACAACCGCTCGGAACCTTTTTCCGTATGACTGATGCGGGACAGGAACTGGTCTTGCAAGTTCAAGATATCCACAATAATCTCATCGGACTGTTCGGCGGTAATGCGGTTATTTTGAGCAGATACCATACACTCCATGGCCAAGATTCCACAAACTTGAGCTATTTTTTTCTTTAAGATTCTACGATTTGCCATAACTAAATGATTTATGAATTCAATACTTTCTGTTCGCTAAGATACATTTTTTTTGTGATTCGAGCAACTATACGCTTTCTTTTTAAATTCCCCTATCTCCGACTTCATTTACCCAATAGCACTCTCACGACAACCGCACTGAGCCTGACGCAACGGGCCGAAACATACCACCACCAGACTCCGTAAAAAAAGTACGGCATCTTTTTATTTTTCCGAGCCGCCAAAAAAATTTTCCGAGCCGCGGAAAATTTTTTAGAAGCGACCTTGTTTTACAGGACCTCCCCTCCTTGCAACAAAAACGCCCCTCATGCAAAACACTCCATCGCGCTTTCTAAAAGAAAACACCATGGAGTGCTTTTATGAAACCATAGCTTCCGACAGTTATTGCACGCTTTTTTCCAGACGACGCACAGCCTCAGGAAGCTCTTTAATGTCATGAATCACCACATCGGCAGCATCGGACTGCTGCTCCTTATCGTCCCAACCCTGTCCTTGCATCCACACGGTATGGAATCCTAATTGTCCGGCAGGTTCAATATCCTTCGATACGGAATCACCCACCGCAATAATCTCACCGGCACTTGCACCAGCCTCCTTCATGCCCAACGCCCATATGGCAGGATCAGGCTTGCGCACACCGACCACGGCTGATTCTATCACAGACCGGAAAAGGCCATCTAACCAGAAATCAGCCAAAACGGCCTTAATGTTACCATAAAAATTAGTGACCAATAGCAGATTATATTGCTCCTTCAACAACAATAACACCTTCCGGCTCTCGGAAACCTGACGCCGGGCATATTGGTAGCAATACTGTGCAATGGAGGCCGCCGTTACCTGACGCACGTCGTCCTCCACCTCCCAATACCGCTGTTGCTGCAGATAAGTCGTTTCGATATCCACTTTTTTCAGCAGCAGATCCAAGAAATTGTCCGTCGGCATAATAACGGGTTGCTTTGCCAGCGAACGTTCGCCAAATACGTATGCTTCACGAAACTGGGCTTCGGTTACGGGTACGTGACTATGCCGAAACCCTTCCCACAACACATGTGCCAAATGGCGGGCATTGGTATCAAGCGTGCCGCCATAGTCCAACAAAAGCGTGGTATAATGATTTTCTTTCATTTTTAATCTCCTGTTTTTTTCTTATTGTTTTTGTGCCTTATTAGCCCCCAACTTCACCAGACTGACGCCAATAATAATCCACACAATCTCGCGAATACGAGTCAAAACGCTGGCATACAAGCCCACTGCGGCAGGTGCGGCTACCGAAAGATGACGCACAATCATCACCAAACTGCCTTCGCGGGCACCCAACTGCATAGGGAAAAAGAACAATAAGTTTCCAATTAAAGATGAAAAAGCCAGCATCAGCAAACTGTCAACAAATGTAACAGAATAGCCCAAGGCCAACATGATAAAATAATATTCAAAAGAATTGATCACTCGAGCCACGTACTCCATGGCCAAAGCGCTGTAAAACACTTTGGCATGGGCATGCAGCGAAGCTATCTGCTGATCAATCTGCGCAAAAGCCTCGGCATTCTTTTCGGCCAACGGAGCCAGCCAGCGGCGGGCTATTGGGATGCGGCTAAATATGCTGAAGGCCTTCACCACCAGTCCATTGCGATATCCTTTGTAAAAGAAGTAAACCACAATAATGCAAACCAAGGCAAAAATGCCAAATAAAGCCCACAGATAAGGCTCCACATGATACAAACAGATGTAGAGAATAATGGCCGTGGTCCACAAGCAGAAATGGGAGAATATGTGCATCATGGAATACAGCACGACCGATGAAGCCGCCTTGCGGGTGCCCACATAAGCGCCCAATTCCAACATTCTATACGGGCCACCGCCAAAACCAAACGGAGTGGCATAACTAAAGGCAAATCCTGAAATGGTGTACTTCAGCGAATAGAGAAAAGGCAAATGCTTGCCCTCCGTATTCTTCTCATTAACGATTTTATAGAAAGCTCCAGCATTAAACAGATACACCACTATCCAAATGCCAATAATGCCGGACAGCCAATACCACTTAATATCACGCAGATTTCTGAAATCAAAATCAAACTTATAGAGCATAATGACTATAGCCACTATGCCAAAAAGCAAAAATAAATTACGATACTTTGGTTTCATCTACTATTATTCTGATAACTGATTACTCAAATTCCGACACAATGCCTCATGTTTGGCGCGCATGTAGAAGAACAGAATATTCATCACGACCACCTCAAACACGAAGTAAATCCAAGGGAAGCCTATCAGCAGAGAAATGTATAATACAATAGCTCTCGTATTGAATGTCAGGATATTGGTATACTTCATCAGCGGCAGACTACCGGCACGGAACGTAGCACGCAAATCCTCCGGCAAAGCATGCCCATATTTGGCATCAATAAGTTTTTTGAACTGCTGGAATTGCGGTGTCATGGACTCTTGCGCTCTGGTATAGCTGCGATAGAAGAACAAGAACAGCTTATGGGCAAAATCCTTTGACCAACTGAGAGACTGGTATTCAGCCTGTACTTTCTGATAACTGTCCAACTCACTTCCAGACTCGCCCTTTAGAAAATACAAGTGGATATTACGATAGTAATCGGCCAATTGGCACTGACGTGTGTGGCAAATGAATCCCGAAAATGAAGCCAGCAACCAAATCCAAATGCCCCACTGTGGGGTCAGGCGCAAACAAATGGCTACATAAATGGAAAAGAACCAAGCATCTCCGGCAAATCCATCCAAAATGCGTCCCCAAAGGGTTTTCTTGCCAGTCATGCGCGCCAACTGTCCATCGGCACTGTCATAGAAATTAGCCCACATCAGCAACAAAATGCCAATAATAGTGTGCAGCAAATCCGGATAATAAAACATTATACCAGCTGCTACGCCTAAAATAATAGACAACAACGTCACCACATTAGGGTGCACATTAAACCGATTGAAAAAATTGGCCCACAGCAATCCTATAGGACGCGTAAAGTGAATATCCAACCATTCTTCCGTATCATTCGACTTAAAAGTCGATTGTAATTTGCTATTTGTACTCATTTTTTTCTTTTGAAACTTATTTTGTATTTTCTGCCATCTGTTCAAGACAATCGGCAATGGCCACTATAGCCTTGTCTCTGCAGCAGGAAAAGCTGGGCCAGTCATTAAAATCAATCAAAAAGCATTGGCCGTGTTCATCAACAATAGCATCGCCGCCATACACGGGAACCTGCAATTGTAATGCCAAGCTATTCATTTGCTGCTGCCAAGCGGGTACATCAAATGCGAAGCCACGATAATTGTCATTATGCACCTCCAATCCAAATTTTGAAAAGCCATTGACACTTTTCGGTGAATAGGAATAGAAAAAAGAGGTTCCGGCCACGCCGTAAAACTTAATCAGATCTCCGGCCTTGTGTTCACTCACCACGTAATGAGCTACTCCACGCTGAGCAAAAGCCTGGAGTCGTATCTGCAACTCCTCGCAATTGCTGACAAAACAGACATCATCCGATTGCTGCGCACAAGCATCATCGCGTTTCAGCCAACAAGGATATGACAAGTCACCCAACCTTTCACATTCAACATCCGAATACTGCCGGGGCACATTAACCCTTAAAGACCGACAAGCACTATAAATACTTCGCCGCGACAGTTGCAAAATTCCGGTAGCCGAGTTAACCACTTTGTACCCCAGCTTCTGCAAGCCTTCCAGCTTCTGCAATACCTGCGGGTGGCGGCCCATGGTAAATATCAGCCAATCCTCACTACCGGCTAATATTTTCTGCTCTGCCTGCGCAGTCTCAAACTCATCCTCTGATAAGCCAACAACCTGATGACCACGTGCTTGCAATGCAGCAGAAACCTGATTAAAAATCTGTGCATCGCGTTCCTCTGAATGAGGAGAATAAATTGGAGACCTGCTTATTCCCAAAAAATTCATGCCTGCTCTAATCTATTTATGTGATGTCAAAAAGTCTTCAGCTTTCTGAATGTCACTCACGTGGTCTACATCCAAGATTTTGGAAAAGAGACAAGCCTTCAGATGCAGTCCGTCCGTAATCAAAGCCCGCTGGAAATTACGCATGCGGCTTTCGCCACGCGCTATACAGCCCCGCAAGGTATCCAAAGCCTGGGGTTTCAAGCAATAAATACCTCCCGAAATATAGATATCTCCTTCATTCTGATCATGAAAGCCTGTAATATTCAGCTGCTCGTCAGTGGCCACATACAAAGGCTTTTCATCGTCTATGAAATCTGTTACAGCCATCATACCGTCATACGCCGTATCCTGCTTGAAGGCCTGGATATAGGCTGCAAACTCCTGCTCATCAAAAATGGTATCTACCGTAGTCAGACAAAACGGCTCCTTACCAATCAGATTACTCAACTCGTAAAAACTATGCATAGAGCTTGGCGTAGTCTTGACAATCAGGCGGATATTCTGACCGCTTTCAGAATCCATAAGTGCCTTTACATGCTGCGCCGTCTCCGGATAAATCTGATTGACAATTACGTCGATTTCGTCAGCACCGTTGTCATTAAAAATCCTAATCAGACGGTCTATCAGCGCTTCGTTATGCAATTTTACCAAAGGTTTGGGCAAATGCATTCCTTCCTGCTGTAAACGAGAACCCTCGCCCGCAGCAATTATTGCAAACTTCATCTTAAAAACTAATTCTTTTGTGAATTCTCGTCCTTGCAGCTCTCCGATGGCGACACAAGACGATGAGTAAACATTTCCTTCTCTAATTTTCTGTTGCGCAGCACGTCGATAGCCGTATAAATGGCCTGTCTGAATGAATTTTCGTTGGCCACGCCCTTGCCGGCAATATCATAAGCCGTGCCATGATCAGGTGATGTGCGCACCAGCGGCAACCCAGCCGTAAAGTTTACGCCATCATCCATAGAGAGCGCCTTGAAAGGAGCCAGTCCCTGGTCATGATACATGGCCATGACGCCATCAAATTCACGATACAGCCCGGCCCCAAAAAAGCCATCGGCAGCAAACGGACCGAAACAGAAAATGCTTTCCTTTTCAAGCTCGGATATGGCAGGTATAATAATTTCCTTTTCTTCGCTACCCAGCAAACCGTCATCACCAGCGTGCGGATTCAAAGCCAACACGGCAATACGAGGTATGGAAATGCGGAAATCAATACGCAAGGACTTATGGAAGATACGCAATTTCGCCATCAAAGCCTCTTGTGTAAGCTGGGCAGGAATATCCCTGACAGCCACATGAGTAGAGAGCAAAGCCACCTTCATCTGATTATTCATCAGAATCATCAGAGGCTGCTGTCCGTTGCCCACACGATCGGCAAAAAACTCTGTATGTCCCTTAAACTGAAAATTAGGACTCTGAATATCACTCTTACTGATGGGGGCTGTCACAATGGCATCTATCAAGCCCGACTTATACTCCTCAACCGACTTTTCAAGTGCGGCCAACGCGGCCCGACCACTGTCGGCCGAAGGCTTTCCGAACTCAATCTTTACCTCCTCGTCGAAGCAGTTGACCAAATTCAGCACACCGGGCTGAGCCTCAGCGGCCGACTTTACGATATGAAAATTCGTTTCCGAAGAAATAGCCTTGCGATGATAAGTCGCAGCTTTGGCTGAGGCATATAAGACAGGGGTACACAAATCCAGCATACCGGCATTAGAAAAGGTTTTGAATACCAATTCCAGTCCGATACCGTTCAGATCGCCCTGTGTAATTCCTATTTTTATTTTATCTGATTCCATGACTTTGTCATTTTATTTTCTTATTCTTTTATTAAGCCTGACGGCCGGATGCCGCAACCTGCTCCTCCTCTTTTTTGGTGGTCAGCAAGCCGCAAGCGGCATAAATATCCTGTCCACGCGAGGCGCGAATGGTAGCAAACAGACCATGCTGCGTCAGGTAATTCCGAAACCATACCATTTTATCATCAGATACCGGACGCAACTCACTGTCGGGAATTTCATGAAAACGAATCAGGTTTACCCGGCAATCCAAGGGACGCAGCAAGTCCAGCAAGGCACGTACATGGCGCTCACTGTCATTATATCCGTCAAAAAGTGTATATTCAAAAGAAATCCTGCGCTGACGCGATTCATGGTCATTCTGTCCCCGATGGCGGGCAAAAGCCGGATAGTCAGCCAACAGATTCACCACCTTGGTAATGGAATAAGCACGCTCGGCAGGCATCAGCAAAGCACGTTCCGAAGGAAAAGGATTGTGCAAACTAACTGCTACGTGACAGTCACTTTCAGCCAGGAACCGACGCAGACCCCGCTCCACGCCCACGGTAGACACCGTAATGCGCTTGGGGCTCCAGGCCAATCCCCAAGGAGCCGTCAATATTTGTGTGGCCTTTAGTACGGCCTCGTAATTATCCATCGGTTCACCCTGCCCCATAAAAACCACATTAGTCAGTGCCGCAGCACCTTGAGGCAAAGCATAAATCTGATTCAGAATATCGCCCACCGTCAGCTGTCCGTGAAATCCCTGGCGACCGGTCATACAGAACTTACAGCCCATTTTACAGCCCACCTGTGACGACACACAAAGAGTGGCCCGATCGCCATCGGGAATATAGACCGATTCTACAAATCCGCCGCACTCTACGGGAAACAAATACTTGACGGTTCCGTCCACAGAACGCTGCTCGTCCATTGGGGGCACTACCCCCAATTCATAATGAGCGGCAAGCCATTCACGCACCTTTTTCGACACATTGGTCATGCTGTCAATGGTCTGCACATTTTTTCGATAAATCCAGTCCGTCACCTGTTTGCCCACGAAACCGGGCATGCCATTGGCCTGCAACAGACCGACCAATTCCGCTTGCGACTTTCCCAATAATCTTTCCGCCATGTCTACCTCCCGATTTAGTCCAGTTTCAGCACAGCCAGGAAAGCCTTTTGCGGTACCTGTACGTTACCGATTTCCTTCATACGCTTCTTTCCGCGTTTCTGCTTTTCAAGCAGCTTACGCTTACGACTGATGTCACCGCCATAACATTTGGCCGTGACATCCTTGCGCACCTGCTTTACGGTTTCACGCGCTATGATTTTGGCACCGATGGCCGCCTGAATGGCAATATCAAACTGCTGACGGGGCAGCAAATCCTTCAATTTTTCGCACATACGGCGACCAAATGTCACCGCATTGTCCACATGGGTCAGCGTAGACAGCGCATCGACAGGCTCACCATTCAGCAAAATATCCAGTTTGACAAGCTTGGACGGACGGAAGCCGGTCTGATGATAGTCAAACGACGCATAACCTTTTGAAATGCTCTTGAGTTTGTCATAAAAATCAATTACGATTTCAGCCAGAGGCATATCATAATAAAGCTCCACGCGATTGCCCGAAACGTATTCCTGCTTGGCCAGCTCACCACGTTTGCCCAAACAAAGCGTCATGATAGGACCGATATAGTCAGACTGCGTAATGATGGAAGCCCGTATGTAAGGTTCTTCAATATGTTCAATCTCTGTCGTATCAGGCATGCCCGCCGGATTATGCACCTCCTTCATGTTGCCATGCTTGTCAAACACGTGATAGCTAACATTGGGCACGGTGGTGATGACATTCATATTGAACTCGCGGTCCAAGCGCTCCTGCACAATCTCCATATGCAGTAGCCCCAGGAATCCACAACGGAACCCAAAGCCCAAAGCCACCGACGACTCCGGCGTAAAAGTCAGCGAAGCATCGTTCAGCTGCAATTTTTCGAGCGAGGCACGAAGATTTTCAAAGTCCTCCGTCTCAATGGGATAGACTCCCGCAAACACCATAGGCTTGACCTCCTCGAAGCCGGCAATAGCCTTTTCGCAAGGTCGTGCCACATGGGTTATGGTATCGCCCACTTTCACCTCGGTGGCGGTTTTGATGCCGCTCACGATATAACCGACATCGCCGCATCGGAGTTCCTTACGGGGTGACAGCGTCATTTTCAGCACGCCAATCTCGTCAGCCGTATAACGCCGTTTGGTATTGATAAACTCCACCTCGTCACCCTGACGGATGCAGCCGTTTTCTATCTTGAAATAGGCAATAATGCCGCGGAACGGATTGAAAACCGAATCGAAAATCAAAGCCTGCAACGGGGCATTCTCATCGCCCTTAGGGGCTGGAATGCGATTGACAATGGCCTCCAATATTTCGTCGACGCCCATACCCGTCTTACCGGAAGCACGGATAATTTCCTCGCGCTTGCAGCCCAGCAGTTCCACTACTTCGTCCTCTACTTCCTCCGGCATGGCACTGGCTACATCGCACTTGTTCAGCACCGGTATAATTTCCAAATCATGCTCAATGGCCATATACAGGTTCGATATGGTCTGTGCCTGCACGCCCTGCGTGGCGTCGACCACCAGCAAGCAGCCCTCACAAGCCGCAATACTGCGACTCACCTCGTAAGCGAAGTCCACGTGTCCCGGTGTGTCAATCAAATTAAGGCGATACACCTCGCCCTCGTGCTCATACTCCATCTGGATGGCGTGACTCTTAATCGTAATGCCACGCTCACGCTCCAAATCCATGTCGTCAAGCACCTGATTTTCATTAATGTCCACCGTGCGTGTCCGCTCCAGCAAACGGTCAGCCAGCGTACTCTTGCCGTGATCAATATGAGCTATAATACAGAAATTACGAATATGTTTCATTCTTATATATAATGCGTCTTTATTGCTATAAAAGCAGCACCACTAAGTTTGCAGCTCCTCTCTTTCGGTTACCTAAAGGTCAGACACCCTGCACCACCTAATGTCACCACTTATCAGCTTATGGTTATGCCAATATACTAATAATTGTGCAAAGTTAGTGTAAGAGGACATAAAAGCAAAACGAAGCATAAAAAAATTTATTTTTTTTAATATCCGCGTCTCCCCATTCAACAGGCTCCAACCATCCGCCCAACGACAAGGCACTTTATTTTTACGAGGTCGGACCTAAAAATTTTTAGAAGGGACCTTGTAAAAAATAGGTGCCGCCTATTTTTTTACGTCAGAAAGCGTCGGACTAACCAGAGGGATTCCGCAAGCTACGGCTCCCGCCCGAATCATTCCCTCAAGATATGCCCCAACCCTAACTCACCACCCACAAGTGAACCCGAATTTCACTTTTTTGCATTATCTTTGCTTGAAAAGAGAAAAATATGAAAATTATAGGCATCGAAAACAACTTTTTGACCGCATGCAATAATGAGGCAGAAAAAGCGTTATATACAACAAAGCAGCCCATTGTGTTCTGCAAGACAGACTCAGCCCTACTGAAGGACAGAAAACCTTTCTTCATTCCGGAATGGACACACGACTGCAGGGCGCAAGTAAATGTGGTGATCAGGATTTGCCGACTGGGCAAATACATCAGTCGGAAATTTGCCCACCGCTATTACGACGCCATGACACTGGGCATCGACTTTTTTGCAGCCGACCTGCTGAAGGAACAACGTGCCAACGGATTGCCTTGGGAACTGAGCAAGGGATTCGACGGTTCGGCTGCCCTAGGCGAATGGACAGACTGCTCGCTTGTTGACGACGCAGCTTTCAGCCTGCAATTGGACGGAACTACCGTACAGGAAGGCCGTACGGCAGACTGGAGATTCCATATTGACGATCTGATAGCCTACCTCAGCCAATACTACACGCTGCGACAGGGCGATCTGATTTACACCGGATGCCCCTGCCCTCCCGTACCGGTCCACATAGGACAACGGGCCGAAGGCTATCTGGGCGGCGTCATGCGCATTGCGCTCAACATCAAATAATCCACCACATGAAACGCATCAAAAGACTATCCCACATACCCACACTGATACTGCAAGCCGTATGCTGCGTGCTGCTTGGCTTGGCGCTGTTTCCTCAAAAGGGACAGGCACAGCATGCCCGCCAGTTCATTGAGATTCCGCCCATTGCAGCCGACAACGACAGCGCACGACACTTCAGCCTTTCGGTCAATTTGGGCTATCATTCTCAGCGGGACTCTTTTGACGTCCGCATTGTGTTCCCCGAATACCGTACGCTCTCCAGGGATGAGGCGAACCGGCTGATGCAAAAAGGATTTCAATTCCCCTCCACATTAACCTACACCACCCAGCAGGCTACGTGGAAAAAGCAAGCCATCGTTACGTTGGACATCATTCCCTACGTACAGCAGGACAAGCAATACCGCCAACTTGTTTCTTTCAAGATAGATACCCTCCGGAAAAGTTCGGGCTCACCAACATTTGTACAAGCCCGGAGTACAACGCGCAGCCAAGCATCGTTGGCCAGCCTTTCTACGCCCCAACGCTACGCCAAGAATTCCGTATTGAGTTCCGGCAAATGGGTAAAAATCAGAGTGGCCGAAAGCGGCATCTATCAGATGTCGGCAGACTGGCTGAAATCTGCCGGATTCAACGACATCAGCAAGGTCAAGCTCTATGGCTATGGCGGACTGATGCAGGACTCCATCCTGGGCGATAACATGATTGACGACCTGAACGAAGTGCCTTTATACCGAAGAAACGGCAACGTGCTGTTTTATGCCGAAGGCACCCGCACCTATATCCACAAGTCCTCCGGCGCACTTCAACGCCACATCAACAATCCCTATTCGGCCTATTCTTACTATTTTCTGACCGAAGGCGAAAATCCTATGGAATGGCCTACGACGACAGGTGCGTCCCAAGCGCCCAGCGATACGGTGGACTACGTCAGGAGCTATGTCATTAACGAATACGACAGCTACAGCTGGTATCACGGCGGCCGGCAATTTTACGACAGCTATGACTTTGCCACCAACAACAGCCGCAGCATACACATTGAGCTACCGGGATTCTATCAAGCCTGCACAGACGAAAAGCCCTCAGTGGCCATGGCGACCAGCAGCACGCAGTCGTGCATGGTAAACCTGACGCTAAATGGCGAAAACGCCGGCAGCTTTTCCATTCCTGCACTGAGCAGCCAGTACACTTCGGCCAACGAAAAGGGATACTACCTGACAGCCCAGCCCCAACGCAGCAACACCCTGAACATACGTACCACAGCCGGCGTAGCGGCGCGACTTAACTTCATTTGCGTCCCCTATCTGCGCACGCTGTCAGTAACAGACGGCGCCCTGCCATTCAGTACGGCCGCCACCGGCACGACCCTCTGCTATTCCGTACAGAATGCCAACAGCAATACCCGCATTTGGCACATTGGCCGCGGCACAACGACCGGCGAAGTGGCCGGACAGCTAAACGGCAGCAATTACCGAGCCAACCTTCTGCAGGACGGCGAACGCTACATTGCCTTGGACATTGCCGCCACCTACGACAGCCCGGAACTCGTCGGCAACGTAACCAACCAAAACCTGCATGCCGACTCTGCTTACCAGATGGTTATCATCATTCCCACTTCAGGCAAGCTGTACGACCAAGCCAAACGGTTGGCCGACTTTCACGAACAGCATGACGGTCTGCGCATAAAAATTGTAAAGGCTTTTGAACTGTACAACGAATTTTCATCGGGAACACCCGACGCTACTGCCTACCGCCGCTACATGAAGATGCTGTATGACAAGGCCACGACTGAAGCGGAAATGCCGAAATATCTTTTGCTCTTTGGCGACTGCGTTTGGGACAATCGTATGGTCACAGAAGACTGGAAAGGGGCATCACCCGACGATTACCTGCTGGCCTACGAATCGGACTATTCCCTGGGTACCCTCTACAACTACACCACTGACGACTATTTTGGCCTGCTGGACGACGGTGAGGGCGCCAAAATAGTGAATGAAAAAATAGACCTCGGCATAGGACGCTTTACGGTAAGCACACCAGAAGAGGCTAAAATCATGGTAGACAAGGTTATTGCCTACGCTCAGAACACGACCTACGGTAACTGGCAAAACACCATCTGCTTTATGGCGGATGATGGCGACGCCAACTTGCACATGACGGACGCCGAAAGCGTAATCAGCAACAATCAAACCTATCTGCAAAACTTTAACGTCAAGAAAATTTATTGGGATGCCTACAATCGCACCGCCACAGCTACCGGTAACTCTTACCCACAGGCCCAGGCGGACATTAAGACCGTTCTACAAAACGGAGCTCTCATCATGAACTACTCCGGCCATGGATCTCCAGCACAACTTTCGGTAGAAAAGGTGATGGTAACCAGCGACTTCGGCTATACAACCGACAAGCTACCGCTCTGGATTATGGCCTCATGCGAAATTGACCCGTATGACGATCCCAACGACATGAATATCGGACGCACGGCCGTGCTCAATGCCCACGGAGGAGCCATTGGCATGATATGTGCAGCACGTACCGTGGTATCGGATAAGAATAACTACCTGAACCGCACACTGACCCAAGCGCTGCTCAAGCCTCAGGCTGACGGCTCGGCCACTACATTGGGCGAAGCCTTAATGACGACCAAGAACAGTTTGGTAACCAGCGGAATGGACCGTACCGACAACAAGCTGCGCTACGTGCTGATTGGCGACCCGGCACTGCGACTCAACGTTCCTACAGCCCGCATCGTCATTGACAGCATTAACGGACAGTCCGTAAAGCAGCGGGTTCAGCTAAAAGCCGGACAAACGGCCACTATATGTGGATACATTACCAATGCCAACGGCGACAAGCTGGAAAACTGGGACGGCATGGTCAGCACCACGCTCTTTGACATCGAGCAAACCATAACCTGCAAAAACAACGACAACTCGGCATCCACAAACTATGTGTACCGGACGTGGTCAAAAAGCCTATTCGACGGTTCGGACAGCATCCGTAACGGAAAGATTCGGGTAGAAATCCCCATTCCCATTGACATCAGCTACTCCAACAACTCGGGCAAGCTGGTCATGTATGCCATCAACACTGACCGAACACAGGAAGCCAACGGCAACACCACGCAGCTGTTCATGAACGGCACGAGCACCGACCTCACTACAGACACGGTCGGTCCCAAAGTCTACATCTACCTGAACCATCCGGACTTCAGCAATGGAGGTCTGGTTGGCAACGAAGCCACCTTCTATGCCACCCTTTCAGATTCCAGCGGTATTAATAATACCGGAAACGGTGTAGGGCACGACATCGAACTGTGTATAGACAATGACGAAAACATGACCTACGTGCTGAACAGTTATTTCCAATATGATTTCGGAAAATATACCAGCGGCAGCATTACCTATCCGCTCAGCGGCCTGCCGGATGGCAACCATACCCTGACCCTACGCGTTTGGGATTTACAAAACAATCCGTCGGTGACCACCTTGGATTTTATAGTCACTCAGACATGGAATCCAAGCGTTTATGTTTCGACACAAACTGCTGATAACGCGGTGACTTTCAATATCAGCATCGACGGACAGCAACTGCAGCAAGAAACGCCCTATACCATCAAAGTATATGACCTGCAGGGACACAATTTATGGAATGATGACGGTACACTGCAAGCCACCAACTACGGCACGCACAATTGGAACCTTTGCGCTTCATACGGTGGTGCTCCCGTATCCTCCGGACTCTACATATGCTATGTAGAAGCCCTCATCAACGGGAAAAAAGTGAAGAGCCGGACCGAGAAAATCATAGTTCACAGACAATAAAAACAAAAAAGAATAGTTGTATTATTGGCAATGCCTATTTGCCCGCGCAAAAGGCCATCATGCCATCATCACTACAAAATATTACAACCCTAATGAAAAATAAGAAAAAAATTACACTGCTTCTGACCCTATCAATAAGCGCACCGGCCATCTATGCCGACGACTATGCAAAAGACGCATTCAACCCGGTGGTGACAGCAGTGGTTTCACAAACCATAGCCCCGGAAGCCAGAGGTGGTGCCATGGGTGATATCGGTGTAGCCACAGAGCCTGATGTAAATTCACAAGCCTGGAACCCGGCTAAATATCCGTTTTGTATCAGCAAAGGAGGCGTATCCATCAACTACACACCTTGGTTGCGCCAGTTGGTCAATGATATTGACTTGGGCTATCTGGCCGGATACTACCGCATTGGCGACTATCAGGCTTTGAGCGGTTCGCTGCGTTTTTTCTCCTTGGGCGAAGTGACATCAAACGACATCACGGCACGCCCTTACGAAATGGCTGTGGATGTAGCCTACTCAAGAATGCTGAGCGAGAAACTCTCTGCAGCCATTGCTCTGCGCTATATTTACTCCAATATAGACGGTAACGTATCTAACGACCTTCACGCCGGATCTGCCTTTGCAGCAGACATAGCTTTATATTATAACAACTACATCATGCTAGGCAACCGCGAAAGTATGTTAGGCTTTGGACTTAATATCAGCAATATCGGTAGCAAAATAAATTTTGGCGAAGATTACTCGTATTTTATTCCGACCACACTACGCTTAGGTGTCGGACTGACCGTACCTCTCAACGAATACAACAAATTGGCATTTAATGTGGAAGCCAGCAAATTGCTTGTACCCTCAAAACCACTGAAGAAAATCATCAACGGCGAGGAAGAGGACGACGAAGAATATAACGAGCGAATCCGCAAGGAATATTACGAAATTTCTTCCATTTCAGGTATCTTTAAAAGTTTTCATGACTCTCCCAACGGATTCAAAGGTGAAATGGAGGAAATCTTGTGGGGCGTAGGTGCCGAATATACATACAACGACCGCTTCTCCCTACGCGCCGGTTACCACCATGAAAGTGAAAGCCAGGGAAACCGAAAATACTTCACTTTCGGTGCCGGTTTCAAAATGAGTATTTTCTCCATTGATGCCGGATACGTAGTATCGGCAGCCTCCAGCAACCCATTGGATCAAACCATCCGCATATCATTAGGATTCGATATGGATGGCATTAAAGATTTGTTTGGCAGAAGAAGATAATTTTTATATCAGGAACAAGAACTTGAAATGAAACATAAAATCAGAGTGGGATTCGGATATGACGTTCATCGTCTGACTACCGAGCGCGAATTATGGCTTGGCGGCATAAAAATTGAGCACACCATGGGCTTGGATGGCCACAGTGACGCAGATGTTCTTATTCACGCCATTTGCGATGCATTATTAGGAGCAGCCAACCTGCGCGACATTGGCTACCACTTCCCCGACAACGCTAACGAATACAAAAATATTGACAGCAAAATACTGTTGGCTGACTGTATTAAGCTCATCCAAGAAAAAGGTTACGAAGTGGGCAATATTGATGCTACGATTTGTGCACAAAGGCCTAAACTGTCTCCGCATATTGAAAAAATGAAAACGACGCTAGCGCAAACCATCGGTATAGATGTAGAAGATATCTCCATCAAAGCCACAACGACCGAACACTTAGGATTTACGGGACGAGAAGAAGGAATTTCGGCCTACGCTGTAGTACTGATTGAGAAAAACGCATAAAACAGTCAGTCATGCAATGGACTGAAAGGCTTAAACGCTTTAAAATAGGAATTATATTGGCTGCGGTAGTCATTGCCGTAGCCTCACTTATTATATCGCACTCACTCATCAGCGACCTGTCAAAACAGGAAAAAAGCAACATGCTGATTTGGGCAGAGGCCATGAAATCGTTGTCCAATGCTAACGAGAACAGTGACCTCAATCTGGTATTGCAAGTCATAAATGGTAACAATACGATTCCGGTTATTGTTACCTCATCAAACGGAAATATCATTACATCCAGAAACGTACGCATTCCTCCACGAAAATCAAATGATTCCATCGCCTACCTACAAGAAACCGCAGAAAAGCTACAATCTGCAGGTAAATACTTCAAAGTTTACCTCACAAATAATACAGCCGCATCGCCATCTACCCAACAAAAGCGACAGGACTATATTCTGGTCAGCTATGACGAGTCCATCATGCTGAAACGACTGGCCAGCTACCCTTACATTCAATTATTTGTAGTAGCCTTATTTGGTCTTATCGGTATTTGGGCATTACTCTCAGCCAAGAAAGCAGAACAAAATCGCGTATGGGTAGGCCTCTCAAAAGAAACCGCACACCAATTAGGCACCCCAATATCATCCCTAATGGCATGGGAGGAAATCCTGCTGGAAAATTACCCTGAGGATCCGCTGATTCCAGAAATGAACAACGATATAGAACGACTACAATTAGTGGCCGAAAGATTCTCTAAAATCGGTTCTGTTCCCAAACTAGAATACCAAGACCTTTGCCCTATTATAGAACATGTAACCGACTACATGACGAAACGTACTTCACACAACATTCAAATTAATTACAAGTTCGGTACGCCACAACTCATGGCTCATATCTCAGCTCCCCTACTAGAATGGGTTATTGAAAATTTGGTGAAGAATGCCATTGATGCCATGAATGGAAAAGGAAGCATCTGCATCAATGCACACATACAGAAAGACAAAGCCATTATCGACGTTACAGATACAGGAAAAGGCATTGATAAAAAGAACTATAAAAATGTCTTTCGGCCTGGATTTACCAGTAAATCACGTGGCTGGGGACTTGGACTCTCATTGGCCAAAAGAATTATACAAGAGTATCATCACGGCAAAATATACATAAAAAGCAGTGAACTGAATAAGGGAACGACCTTCAGAATAGAACTGAAACACTAACACACGCTTCTAAAAACAAATTCGTCCCCCTTAACCTCCATTTCCACAAATATAACAACGGGCGTATGCCTCTGCAGCAAACGCCCGAAAATACCTTCTATCTAAATTCTAAGATTTGTCAAAACTTACGAAATACAAGCCGCGAATTAATAGAATTCAAAACCATACTCTTTTTATTCAATGTTTCTATGGCATAACGACCGGAAATTCCTTGAATTCCCAATTTTGCCAACTCCGTCGTACTGCTATCAGTTAATAAATAATCCTCATAACGCGTATGACGATAAAAATCATAAAGGAATAAACTATCTCCCTCATAAATAAAACGGCTTAAATAAGAATTTGCAGCTCCACGATAAGACATCAGTTTCAACTGTACTGCCCAGAAGATCTTTTGATCCTTAACAGAAGTTACCTCACCGGTAGCATGCTGCTCAATGGTTAACAACTGCCAGTTACCATCCAAATCACCATTTTCCGGCAACTTGTCACAAGAAGCCACACTAAAAGCTAGAATGGCCAACAATATATACAAGATCTTTTTCATAATTGAGATTCTATCTGCGTGTCAATAAACCTTCTTTGACCAGCGTAAACTGGAATCCTGTATTATTACCAGTCTGCAGTCCTCGATCCAAGCCGAAAGCACCGGTAACGTGCCATCCATGCAAATTAACTTTACCTATCTGACGTGGCGACCACGATAACTCAAACAAGAAGGAGTTTCCATATTTAATATCATCATACGGTGCTCCGTATGTGCCCCAATTTGACGTATAAGAATAAAGTGCACGATAAGCTAGTTCAGGTAGGATATGGCCTTTTATTCCAAAATGATGAGCAATAAAACGATTGCAACTAAAGGAGAAAGTTCCATCATTCCGATATAGTGGTGAACGATATAACGGATTACCTATAGCCTGCCCCCAATGCTGCCAGCCGAAATATATACCATGATTATAATAATTATCAGTAGCACTGATCTGATCCTCTATACTGGGAGTATGGTCATGATATATTGGGCCACTTTGATCCTTGGTATAAATATGTTCATACACGAACTTGTCAACAAAACGATTCTTTGGCAAAGTAATCTCTGCTCCTATCAAACCGTCCCGCCAGCCATATTGCCAGAACAATTGAGAATGATCCTCGAAAAAATGGTCATAATAAGCACGCAACTTTAATCCGTTCTTAAATTTATAGCTCAGACTAAATAACCAGCTACCTACCGTATTTCCTGCCGCATTGGCATAGACACCCTCACCTGGATCTGATCCTCCAGAATAAACAACGGTAATAAAGTCCTTCAGACCTCCGTAATAATTAGTTTTCTTACGCGTAACAGCAGCATATTTTACGCCGCCAAACTGGCAAGCCATTTCAGCTCCAGCTTCGAATACCAAAGGAAACTTTTCTTCATTACCAAAACGTAGGAAGCCCGACTTGGAATGATACAAGACTTTGCGCACATAAGCCACATTGTCATTAGCATACCTAGAGGCCCAACGGCCATCGGTCTGCATGCCATAACCAAAATGTCCCCGAATACCGACCCAATTGCTTTTTCCTGTAATAGAAATATATTCAGGAATCTCAAAACGTATATCGGGAATCGGACGTGCATTAATACCAAAAGTTTGACTTCCGGAACTTAAAGTAGCATCCTTCAAATTCGGAAGACGCTCTTTCTGGCCAATCGATATACCTACTTTTTTATATCGAAAATCAATGTATCCCTGCTGAAAGACAAATGTTGAGGTAAAATTAGCAGCTACAGCCAAATCCAATCCATAACCAATGCGCCAATTACGGGTACTGTCCACTTCTGCATCTCGCGTAATAGCCGCTTCAACATATCCGTTCCCACCTTTCACGCTAGAAAGGCCGTATTTATTGGCATTTAACCATGTCGGAGTAAAATCAGACGATGCAGTCCCCTGAACCTCCACCTTGTATTCAATGCCTCTGGCCGCAGACTCTAAAGCGGTCTGCTGTGCTTTGGCCTGAAAAACAGGCCAAAGCAACATGCTTCCCATTAAGGATATTTTCAAAATGTTATTTTGCATAACTTACAGAACGTGTTTCGCGAATTACGGTAATCTTAACCTGACCCGGATAGGTCATTTCATCCTGAATTCGTTTCGCAATATCTGCACTCAAGCCTTCAATTTGCTTATCATCAATTTTGTCAGCTCCAACAATTACGCGCAACTCACGTCCAGCCTGAATAGCATACGTTTTGGTTACACCCGGATAGCTCATTGCAATAGTTTCCAAATCATTCAAACGCTTAATATAAGCCTCTGCGATTTCCCGACGGGCACCAGGACGCGCACCACTAATTGCATCACATACTTGCACAATAGGAGCCAACAAAGAGGTCATCTCCACTTCATCATGGTGGGCTGCGATGGCATTGCAGATCTCAGGTTTCTCCTTATATTTCTCAGCTAACTTAGCACCATAGATTGCATGCGGCAATTCAGGTTCCTCATCAGGTACCTTTCCTATATCATGCAACAAGCCGGCACGTTTTGCTTTCTTGGGATTCAGTCCTAATTCAGAAGCCATTACAGCGCAAAGATTGGCCGTTTCACGAGCATGCTGTAGCAAATTCTGACCATAAGAAGAGCGATACTTCATTTTTCCGACAATACGTATCAGCTCAGGATGTAATCCATGAATACCTAAATCTATGGCAGTGCGTTTACCCGTTTCAATAATTTCTTCTTCAACTTGCTTTTTCACTTTGGCTACCACCTCTTCAATACGTGCCGGATGGATGCGGCCGTCAGAAATCAGCTGATGGAGAGCCAATCGACATATTTCGCGACGTACGGGGTCGAAAGCTGAAATCACAATGGCTTCCGGCGTGTCGTCCACTACGATCTCAACACCAGTGGCGGCCTCCAAGGCACGAATATTGCGACCTTCACGACCAATAATACGTCCCTTAACCTCATCGTTTTCAATATGGAATACTGTTACGCTGTTTTCGATGGCCGTTTCGGTGGCTACTCGCTGAATGCTCTGGATCACGATGCGTTTAGCCTCTTTATTAGCCGTCATTTTGGCATCGTCCATGATTTCATTGATATAACTCTGCGCATCACTCTTAGCCTCGTCCTTCAAAGATTCCACTAATCTTTTCTTGGCTTCCTCGGCAGACAAGCCACTCAATTCCTCCAGTTTTTCGCGTTCCTGCAACTGCATTTTCTCCAATTCCTCTTCCTTCAGATTCAGCAGTTGCATCTGCCCATTCAATCTGTTTTCAAAATTATCCAACTCTGATTTGCGACGTCCCAGGTCTTCTTGGCGCTGATTCAGTCCCAACTCACGTTGCTTCAACTTATTTTCAATTTGCAGAATCTTCTGGTTACGTTGCTGGACTTCCTTCTCCAACTCAGATTTTTTGTTCAAGAACTTCTCCTTAACTTCCAGCAATTTCTTCTCCTTAATGACGTCTGCCTCTTTGGTAGCATCCCCCACTATTTTCTTATACTTTCCTACAAGCACATATCTAAACAAGCCATAGCCTGCTGCGCCTCCTACAAGAAAACCTACAATCGTTAATATGACGGTTAACATCTTACTTTACTTTTATATTAAATATTAAAAATCCTACTTACTATAATCTACAGCTACAACATTTTTACTGTTCGCCATCAGAGGACAACGCCTCTTCAATTTCGGAGGATAACTCCCCCAATGTTTCAACAAACGGAGCAGTGTCATTCCGCTTCTCACTGTAAAAATACTTCACACCAATGTCTATCAAGACCATGGCCATATACTTCTCCATCGTCTGCCCCTTATAACGCTCCTGATAACGACTCAGCTCCTTATTTACAAGACGTTCAACATAACGGAAACCCTCTTCCTTTGCATAAGGAATTTCAATAGGAAAAGGCTGATTCCCTATCCGAATGTTAATAACCAGCTTATCTTTGTTAATAGCCATTATACAAGAATTATACATCCAACAATGCTATACACTTGTCCACCTCATGTATAAGCTTGGAAATACGCGTTTTGGCATCCTTGACATCCGTATCGTGGATTTCAATCATCTTGGCTAATTTCAAATTGGCATAATTTTGACGGGCTTGTTTTTCAAGTTCTTTCAAGCGCTCATTTTCACTTTCCAAGACCTTGATACGCTGAGCATATTCACTGATTGTACGCTGCAATTCTCTATGACGCAAAATCAGCTGTCGAACCCGCGTCTGAAAGCGTTTTAAAGATTCAGCCTCCTCATTTGTCATGCTTTTCCGTATTATACCAATATCGACGACACGCTGCCGAGCTGTCTGGATATTAAGTCGTTATAATTCACACCTATTTTTTCGGTGCATTCTCTTCCACATCCTTAGGCTTTGGTTCTTTTTTGGCCAAGACTATGATATTGTATACATATTCTACAATCCAAGCCTGTGAAAAGCCCAAGGTTGCCTGATACTTGCGTATGGCTATACAAGCTTTTCTGACGCCATCGTCTTTCCAACTATCACGGGTAAAGACGTCAGACACCGTTTTTTCCGTAAACGTACGTAACGCATTCTTAAATATACCAGGAATACGGAATTTCCATTTCATTAGATTCCCCATCAGCATCATCAAATCCTGACTGAACCCTTGAAACATAAACAAATAATTACGAATATCGTTAACGTTGCGGCAATTGCGTTTGATGCTTGCATCAATTTCTTTAAAGAAAAATTCACGAATGCCATATATCTCCATCAACATGGTCTTACAACGTTTTTTCTCCCCCAAGCCTAATTTATTGTTAACGGTAGGCACATGTAAAGTCTGCTTAAAAACTCGTAAGTCAGGCAATACCGACAAATTGGTAATACCCATATTTGCAGCCATTACGGCTTGATAATATACTCTTATCAAAGTCATAAAATCTTCCATTCCGCCAACCTTGTCAACAGATTCAGACTCGGCCTTTTTTTTGAATAGGCTAGAAAATAGATTCATCGATTTCAAATTCCAATTTATATTCAACAAAATGCAAAGATAACGTTTTTCCGAAAAAAATGCAACTAAATTATCCCATTTTTAGGGGAACCAGCCTATTCCCTCTGCCTTTTTACTTATAAGTAAAAGCCCTCTACAACAGGCTCTTTTCCTCAACAAAAAATAGCTACCTCCCTACTCTACGAACAATATCCCGCCCCACATACTGCTAAAAAGATATTCAATTTTAATGCTATTTTTTAATAGAATTGTAATATCTTTGCAATATCTTTTACATTGACTCAACATTTTAACAGTATGGATTTTGTATATCTAGGTATACTCATTTTTCTTTTTATACTGGCAACATTTGACTTGTCAGTTGGAGTTACAAACGATGCTGTCAATTTTCTAAGCCCTGCAGTCGGCGCCAATGCAGCCAAATTCAGAACGATCTTAATTGTTGCCGCAGTCGGCATTTTTGTTGGAGCTTCCACCAGCAGTGGCATGATGGACATTGCCCGACATGGCATTCTAAGTCCAAGCTATTACACTTTTGAAGAAGTCATTTGCATATTCCTGGCCGTGTCCACCACCGACATCATACTCATGGACATATTCAACACATTGGGTATGCCGACCTCTACCACCGTATCCATGGTATTTGGACTCCTTGGCGGCAGCACGGCTTTGGCCATATCGAAAATATTCAATCAGGGTCTTACCTACGCGGTACTCATCAACACAGACAAAGCCCTTTCCGTAATTATCGGTATTTTCCTATCTGTAGCCATTGCCTTTGTAATTGGTCTGGTCGTCATGTGGGTTACCCGACTGATATTCACCTTTAAATACACAGAACACCTCAAATGGACAGTAGCCATATTCGGTGGAATCTCCATTACCGTTATTTTCTACTTTCTGATTGTCAGTGGTATAGGAAACGCAAAATTCATGACGCCGGTAGTCCAGGATTGGATAGGAAGCCACAAGCTGCTCATTTTGGCCAGTTGCTTCGTGCTCTCCACCATCTGCATTGAAATTCTGCATTTGGCCAAAGTCAATATTTTCAAAATCATCGTACTCTTCGGCACATTCTCTCTGGCCATGGCTTTTGCGGGCAACGACCTGGTAAACTTCATCGGTGTTCCCCTGTCTGGTCTGGAATCTTTTTTAGACTACACACAACACGGCAACGGCGTATCGGCCGGACAGTATCATATGGGAATATTGGCCGGAAAGAATCCGGAATTCGACCGCATAGTCCCCATTTTTCTGGTAGCCGCCGGTATTGTGATGATTATTTCCATCTTCCGATCCAAAAAGGCCAGAAAAGTGATTGAAACCTCCAACAATCTGGCCCGTCAAGACGAAGGAGAAGAAGTATTCAGTTCCTCACGTATAGCCCGCCACACCGTAAGGGGCGTACTGAACACCACCTCTATCATTACGCACTATGTGCCCCAAAACATAAAAAAATGGATTAATACCCGCTTCAATACAGACGAAGCCATTCTTGACGAAAATATGTCGTTTGACCTCATCCGTGCATCAGTCAATCTGGTACTCGCCGCCCTGCTGATCGTGGTCGGAACCTCACTCAAGCTACCGCTTTCTACCACATACGTGGCCTTTATGGTAGCCATGGGTACCTCACTAGCCGACAGGGCATGGGGACGCGAAACGGCCGTTTACCGCATTACCGGCGTAATCACTGTAATTGGCGGATGGTTTTTGACGGCCGGAGCAGCCTTCATCGTCAGTTTCACTTTTGCCACGGTCAACCATCTGGGAGGCATCATCGCCATGTGCGCCACAATGGTTGTGCTGGCTTTTGTACTCGTCAACAACAACCGCCGGTTCAAGAAGAAACAGGAAGTGGACAACGTGGATATGATATTCAGAAGCCTCGTACGCAGCCACGACAAGACCGAAAGCTGGAACCTGCTGTTGGAACATATCCGCCAGACCCAATCTGAAATCATTGAACTTTCTAAAAATACATTTACTGAAATTACGCAGGGACTGTTTAATGAAAACATCAAATCGCTGCGTCACGCTTCAGATGTAATCAGTCAGGAAAAGAGTAAATGGAAACGCTACCGCCGCAAAGAAATCATCGGTATGCGTAAAATTGACTACCTATTGGCCGTAGAAAAAAACACCTGGTTCCATCTGGGTTGTAACAGCTGCTCACAAATCATATACTGTCTCAAACGTATGCTGGAACCATGTATGGAACACGTGGACAATAACTTTAACCCGCTTCCCAAGGAATACATTAAACAATTCCACCCCATTTGCCAGCAAACAGAAAAACTACTCGACCAGGTGCACGACATCATTACTTCCGGCGACTTTAGCAACGCAGATGCCGTATTGGTTGACGGAAATGCTTTGAAGAGCCAAATATCACAGATGCGCCACGAAATTCAAGCACAATTACAAAAAGAGAATAGCAATATTAAAATCATACTTCTTTATCTGAATTCACTGCAGGAAACGCAAGAATTAATTAGTGCAACACGCCACCTACTGCGTGCCAGTCGCCGCTTTCAACAACAATAAAAAACATTACTTCAACACAAATAATCAAAAACAATTCACTGAAAGATCTTTATCAGTGAATTGTTTTTTTTATTTTCACAACTTGATAATTCCCACAGCCCACTCCCTCCGGAGAAAAAGAAAACAAGGTGGCTCGGAGTTTTTTTTCCGAGCCGCGAAAAAAATTTTCCGAGCCGCCGAATTTTTTTTCGGCGGCTCGGAATTTTTTCAGCCCACTAAGGGCATGCTTTATGGAATTTCCTATTTCGGGAAAATGGACCTTTTACCTTTGTTGAATCAAAATTTCCACCAAGCTTTTTTCTTTTTGGGAAGAGGTTGGCCCAAACGTTCCATCAGACATTGCTCATAAGTTTTATGCTCTATGATAATCTGATATATCATTCCCCAATCGGGCAAACCTCCCAAATTACGGTCGTCAATAAAAACGTCTGCCTTTATCTTTCGGCTGTAATGTTTGTTTTCCTCTTTAGTTTCCTCATAAAAGTCTTTATTCACAGCGTAGAACTCTACGCCACGTTCCTTGCACCATTCCACGGCCTCGTCCAGCAACTCGCCTTCACGCACACTCCACAAAATCAATCGGTGGCCGTGTTCCATTAGTCGACGTAGCGTAGCCGTGGCAAAAGGGATCTCCTTACCGATGGCGGGGTAACGATGTTCTACAATTGTTCCGTCAAAATCTACTGCTATTACCATGATTCTTTTTTATTTTGAATTATACAATACTTTTCCTTTCTGAATATAAAATCCATGAGGCCGACCGTTTAATCGGCGACCACTGATATCATAAATATCCCCTACAGCATCCCCAGAGTCTTCGCAACTTGTTCGGATACCTGTTAACGACACAGCGTATGACGCATGATTACCCGCAGGAAACCGCAAATAAGTACGAAATGGAAGCAACATACTGCCGGCAGCCGCATGAATAAAATTCACCCCGTCCAAAAAATAATAATTCTCGCTATTATCCATCACCTGAATAGGTTCGTACGTTCCACACATAAGTGAGGACTCCTGACCGGACGACACATTTTCCGGAACCACGGCTGACTTGTCGGCCTTCAGTGTGACAAAGATTTTCCCTTCGTCCACAGGACTTCCGGTATAGCGAAATACATAGGGAACATTGGGTTCAAGTGAAGCCACAGACTTAAAACTCAATTTACAATCCTGCACACTCTGATATTGTTCGAAACAAAAATTAGTGGGCAAGCTACTGCAGGGAAACGGCAAATACAGTGTCTCCCATCCTCCGTCGAGAAAAACCTGACGCACATAGCTCAACTCCTCACCTCCCATTTCAAAAGCATAAGGAATGGCCAAGGGCTTTCCGTCTTCCAAAACAATAGGACCCGCGGCACAGTATTGCCCGTCGGCTGCCCGCAATACCACATTAAGGAGTGTAGCAGGCAATCCCGCCAACTGAACTTCATCGAAATAATAAATGCGGTTACTGCCGCACTTCACGCTATCCATGCCACTGAATTTTCTGGGCAAATCAGCAGCCGTAAAATCAAAAGTCCAATAGCGTTCGTTGCGCAATAAACTATCAAGCTCCGGCAGACTACATGCACCACTCACCGCCAGACAATGTGGGAAAAACTCATCGACACCTCCCTTACTTGCACAACGCAACAATCCTATAGCCGGTCCCTGCGCATCTGGTGTCAATACGGGATGGAAGCCGTCCGCTTCCACATACAGTCGGACAGGATCTTTCCCACAAAAAGCGAAAAGTGACTCAGCATCCAAGCCCCACATTTGCGGCAAGGTACCTTCGCGCAGGACATATCCTGCACTATCCAATTGCAAATATTGTCCCTGCAGAGTTCGCAAATAGAATGCGCTGCCGGACATATCTGTACAGGGCTCTACCTGATAACGCGAGCAAAGAGCACCGGCAGCCAATTGCCCGTTAAGCGTATAGAAATCGCTCACCTCACTGAAATTTCCAGCATCGCAATAAGCATAAGGCGAGCCGGCTCTCAACCACGCCAAGGCAACCGTATCTCCATCGTGCGGAATATAATTCACATTTTCCTGGCTGACGGCTTGAAAGAGAACTAAATTCACCGTATCCACGACCTGAGGCAGGTAATGACCGAAGTAAACGCCACTTGAAGCCGTATTCAGCCCCACATACCGCCGCGCATCATCCGATATCTTAAACAGGCCATCACCAACAGCTTGAATGGCCCAACTGTCACAGTTAGCAGAAAGCTCCAAATCAGTGCTTTCCGCAGTGGCAGCAAGACCAAGTTGCGTATCCGGTTTCAGAATCCTCCACCTGCCGTCATCGGTACGTTCTAATTGCCACATACAGTTGGTATCGGAAAAAGTAAGACGTTCTTTTTCTTTCAAGTCGTAAGCAACTGCTTTACGTTTATGATTGGCAGAAGCCGTTGACATCAGATAACTTTTCAATCCTAATGCCACAGAAACCCTTGAAAAGGCTCCAATCAAATAACGTCCAGGCACGACCTCCGACGCGGAATGTATGCGCACATATCGCGTGGAAACATCTACCTCATCTGCACCTACCCCCAAACTCGAGAAACTGACACATACCATTAGCAAACAGCTTATGAAACTATTTTTCATACGAAGGCTACATCTTACCAGTATCCCTGCAAGCTGTAATATGAAAGACCTATCATTTATTTTCCACATCAGCATTTGTTCAATGAACGACACAAATGCCATGAAAGAACTACATCCCTTCATGGCATTTGTTTGAAAAAAATATTTTCCGAAATTCCAGATATTTTTAATTTATTTCGCACGCGCCACTTTCTTGGCTGTAGTCTTGCGCGTTGTCGTTTTCTTTTCCTTAGACTCCGGCTCCAACTTGGCCAACATATGCTGCAAGCGAGCAATTTCCTTATCCTTTATGCCCAATTCCTCCTCTTGATTTTTAATCGTTGTAAGGAATGAGTTTAACTCTTCCATATCCATGTCGGCCGGATACAAATTATTGACACGAGTGATAAAATCACCCAAAATATTCATATAATTTGTAAAGGCATCATAAGGAGAATCATAAATACCACGATAACTGCCATAGCTGTTAGGTTTGGTACTCATGAAGCGCAAATTATTGGAAGCCTGTAAATATACCCAATCCTGCTTGATTTTACGGTCCGGGCACATTCTGACACGATCTGCAATACTATATAATTTGTTGTAAGCCTCACGCTGCATCACATTACCCAACCACGGACTCATGTCGCGCTCCTCATCAACCCACGAAGTGGGATACGAAACATTCAGGTCGCCAGCGGACTTTATTTTAGCGCAAATTTCAGAAGGTGTTGAGAACACAATTCCACGTTCCTTGCACTTGGCCGGCAAAGCCTTCAAGAACTCCAGGATATTGGAAGATAGCGGCTGGAAAATCCCCAACGCACACAGCTCCATGAAAATGTTTATAACCTGCTCTTCCTCCGGAAGCTGAGCGATCCAATCTGCGTATGTATCAGCAAAAAGCGGATATTCACTCCAATTAGAATCATTAAAGCGCAGACTGATATCCTCGGACAGGCGATAATCACGCAGCAACAGCTTTAAGCGCGGATCCCGATTACAATTATAAACATAATGCGGGCTCTTCCATCCTAACACGTTTCTGGCTCCTTCTGCCAACATTCCCTTGAATCCCATCTGAGCCACCAACTCACCAATGTCATCGGAATAAACCAGGCAAGAATTGCGGAAGATCTTAGGTTCCTGTCCGAACAAATCCTTTACTTTCTTACACAGTCTGACTACTTCTTCCTTGAAACAAGCCTCATTAGCCAATGAAGAAAATCCATGCGAATATGGCTCGGCCAAAAATTCCACGCATCCCGTCTCAGCCAATTTCTGCAACAATTCGATAACCTGTGGAGAATGGCACTCCAACAACTCAATTGCACTACCAGACAAGGAGAAAGCGCACTTAAAGTATTCGCCATACTGCTGGGCCATCTCAATCAAAGCATTGAGAGCCGGTATGTATGAACGCTCTGCCGTTTCCGAAATAGAGCGCTCATTTTCATAATCATCATAATAATAATTGTCAGTACCAATATCAAAGAAACGATACCGCTTCAAATGAATATTCTGATGTATCTCGAAATATAAACAAATCGTTTTCATATTTTTGCTCTATTTATCGGTTATTTTTATTGATGGTTTGGCAATAGAGAGCGTAAATGCGCTCACCGACTTTTTCCCAAGTTATTTGATCAACTTCCTTTCGTCCTTCTTCTCTTAAATATTGATACAACGCATCGTTTGTACAAATTGAATACATGGCATCAGACATTGCATTAATGTCCCAATAGTCCACTTTTATACAGTTGTTTAAGATTTCAGCACAACCACTCTGTTTACTTATAATCGAAGGAACGCCACACTGCATGGCTTCCAACGGAGAAATACCAAAAGGCTCAGACACTGAAGGCATAACATATACATCGCTATCCCTTAATGCCTCATACACCTGACGACCTTTCATAAAACCTGGGAAATGGAAACGATCTGCTATACCTCGCTGCGCCACCATCTCTATCATACTATTCATCATATCACCAGAACCAGCCATGCAGAAACGTATATTGCTGGTGCGCTGCAACACTTGTACGGCAGCTTCCACGAAATACTCCGGACCTTTTTGCATGGTAATTCTACCCAAGAATGTCACGACCTTCTCTTTACGATGCTTCTCCTCGTCACGCTGACTCACGAAGTTCTTGATATCATCCGACAAAGGATAAACTGCATTGTGCATCACAAAACATTTAGCCGGATCCTGATGATAATGATTAATTACAGTCTGACGGGTCAATTCGCTTACGCACATAATACAGTCCGCATTGTCCATACCGTCTTTTTCGATACTATAAACCGTTGGATTGACATTTCCACGACTACGGTCAAAATCTGTAGCATGAACATGAATAACGAGAGGCTTTCCTGAAACATTCTTGGCATGAATTCCTGCCGGATAAGTCAACCAGTCATGAGCATGTATAATATCAAACTGCTCTGTTCTAGCCACAACACCTGCCACGATAGAATAATTGTTTATTTCATCATACAGATTACTCGGATAACATCCTGAAAACTCAATACATCCCAAATCATCCGTTAATCTATAATTGAAATCGGCATAGATATGATCACGCAAATTAAAATAATCTTGCGGATTCATCTTATCGCTAATTCTATTCTGCACATAATCCCAGTCGACGTCTTTCCAAACGATAGGTACCTCACTCATTCCGATAATGTGCATAAAAGATTTGTCCTCGTCGCCCCATGGACGCGGCAAGCAAAAAGTAATCTGCACATCGGGCTGCAATGAAAGACCTTTTGTAATGCCATAGCTTGCGGTTCCTAAGCCCCCCAAGATATGAGGTGGAAATTCCCAACCGAACATTAAAACTTTCATACTATTTTGTTTTTATTTGTCATCAACTTTATAACGTTCTAACAATCTTATAGCTCGCAGAATTCCACTTACATTCATTGCAAAGGAGATTGCTCCACGGCCACTGAAAGGAGGATTTCCATCAAACAATTCAGGAATAGTACCAATGCAGTGATAGAACAATTCTTCTTCAAACCCAATCAACTGACGTTCAATATAACTTATTCCACTCATTTTATATACGCGAAAATAAGCCTCCAAATAGAAACCAGTCAGCCAAGGCCAAGCCGTGCCTTGATGATAAGCAAAATCACGATTGGTTTGTTTACCTACATAAAAAGGATTGTATCCCCCACTCTTGGGAGAAAGCGAACGGATACCTTTAGGAGTCAACAACTCTCTTGTGCAGATATCCAACACCTTCTTCTGCTCCTTAATATCCAAAGGAGAGAAATCAAGTGCAATGGCAAACAATTGGTTAGGACGAACGCTCCAGTCCATCATTTTACCATCTACATAATCCAATAAATAGCCATACTCATTCAAGAACACTTCCTTGAACGATTTCTCCACAGACGCAGACAAGTTGTCCAAATTCACAACAAAATCCTTATATGCGGGATCGTCAATTTCGATCAACATCAAGCTAATAAATCTCAACGCATTATACCACAATGCATTGAACTCGACCAGATATCCTGAACGTGGAATAATAGGACGGCCATTAGAAGTAGAATTCATCCAACTGATAGGTTTGTCTATGCCTTTGCTATATAACAAACCATTATCATGCAACGACAAATTGGGATGTTTTCCATCAATAATATATTGAATCATATCAACCAATAATTTGCCGTATTTTTCATAGCATGTTTTTCGACTCTGATAGCGTGCAAACTGCTGAATACACCAAATAGCCCATAACAAAGTATCCGGTTGCTCCATTTCATAAATTTGAACACTAATAGGATTTCCATCAATAAAGTCCCGAATAGCCTTACCGGCGGTTGTCATGTATTTTTCATATTGCTCATTCTCGCCAATCGACAAAGTTAAGCCCGGCATTGCGATAAAAGTATCCCTAGCTCTACACAAAAACCAACGATACCCCGCTACCACATATTCTTCTCCGCCCTTTTGAATATTAAACTGATGCGCTGCACATACCAAACAATGATAAAAACTATCACGCAAATACAAATTGGCGATCTGCTCATCAATTTCCTTCTTCAAATTCAACGGAGTACTTTCACTAATTGAAGCTGCGAAAACGATTTGCTCACCCTTTTTAATAGGGATCTCAAAATAGCCGGGAACCAATAAATCCTCTGTAGATTCATAACCACGCTCACGCTCTTTTGGATAATCAAGCCCCATATACCAATTAGGCTGATATACAAACTCACATTTCTTACTCGTCTGCATATACAGTTCAGGATACCCCGGATACAAGCACATCTTTATGCCATTACGAACCTTATCATATCCCAAATTCGCATTGCTATTTTCGTGCGTCCACTGACGCACACTTCTAAAAGCCAGATAAGGTTTCAAACGCAACACTGTAGCCGAATGAGCATCCAACAACGTATATCGTATATAAAGCTTATGCTCTTGGCTATGAAAAGCTATTTCCTTTCTTAGTAAAACACCACCAATTCTATAAACAGTAGTTGGAGCAGATTCCCACTCAAAACTTACGATATACTTATGTCCTTTCGGACTGTAATTCTCACCTTGATATTTATGAAGTTCCAAATTAAATTCAGCACCATGCTGAATAATTGTTTCATCCAAAGCCGACAACAACACATGATTTTCATCATCTAATTCAGGTACAGGTAAAACTAACAGTCCATGATACTTTCTGATATTGCATCCAACCAATGTCGTTGAGCAATACGCGCCAGCCCGATTGGTTATTAGCATTTCCTTAAACAAGGATTCCTGCAAATTGGTCATTTGCATTTTATCAAATCTCAGATAGCACATAATCTTAGCACTCTTTTAAGGTTAAATATATTGTCACAACAGTCAAAAACTGTCCTTATGTTTATTAACCTCAAAAATATAAAAAAATATCCCAACATAAAAATATTTCATGACATTTTTATCGTCAAATTGAGTTTTTAGAATAAAACGTCATGCCTTAAAGTTAAAATCTCCACACTTTTGATGCTAGACACCTACACAACGTAAATTATGCTAAATCTCGACATCGCTTAAATTGCACATATAAAAAGCTCCTATCAATAAGGAAACGCACCCGCTGGCCAACAATTTTCAAACATTAACACACTTACAAATTCTATTCTTCCTCAACAAATTTGTAATATCATAAATTCTTTCTACTTTTGTGCTTATAAACATATTTCTGAAACATAAATGGTTCCAAAGAAAACAGTCACAAAAGAAGAAGCCATCAATAAAATATCCGATTTATGGAATCTTCTAACACCTGAAGAACAAGCCGACTTGTCAGGTTCCATTAGCATCGAATATTTTAAGAAAAACCAAATTATATATAGCGAAGGAGATTATCCCAGCAAATTACTTTGCCTGATAGCCGGCAAAGTAAAAATTTTCCGAACCGGAGTCTGCCGACGTAACCAAATCATCCGAGTCATCAAGCCCGTACAATATTTCGGATATCGTGCTTATCTGGCAGGCGAACAAGAATACATTACTGCAGCTGCAGCCTTTGAATCTGCCATACTTTGCGAATTTCCAATGGACATTGTCCTGAACATACTAAACAAAAACAATCGCTTGTCTATGTATTTCAACAAACTTATGGCCATTGATTTGGGCATAGCAGACAGACGAACGGTTAATCTTACACAAAAACATATCAGAGGTCGTCTTGCTGAATCCCTACTATTCCTAAAAGAAAGTTACGGACTTGAGGAAGATAAGTCAACTCTAAGTATCTATCTGTCACGTGAAGACTTAGCCAATCTCTCTAATATGACAACATCCAATGCCATCCGAACGCTCTCTATCTTTGCACAAGAAAAACTGATAGCCATTGATGGCCGAAAAATCAAATTAATAGACGAAGAAGGACTGCGCAAAATTTCCCGCATAGGATAATAATTTCCCCATACGGTCATTTCAATACAAGTTTTTCCCGAATCAATCGGGAATAATAAAGTCAATAGCTTCAGGCTGAATACCCACTTCAATTTCGCCTTCAGCATGACCTATGACCCACCCGTCAATACTTATCTTCACATTGGCAGGAGCTTCTATTCTTACCTCCTTAGTTCGCCACGACTTAACATTTTTATGTCCCAAAAAACGACTCGTAAAGAGCAACCATAATCCCTGGAACAAGCTGGTAAGCTCCGGATGTGAGATCATCGACACATCCAACTGCCCGTTATAAGGTACTGCACTTGGCGTCATTCCATATCCCCGCGCCGACCCGATACACAAATTCATTACTCGTGCATTCACTTGATCCGTATTCACTCTCATATTCAAAGTGAACAGCATACGCTGGAACACCAACAAAAAGGCTGAAGCCAAATAAGACAACGTGCGAAAGCCAAAAATCTGCTTCGTCCGTTTATGCAAACTCATTATGGAAGCCACAACCCCCATATTCATGCAATTCAGGAAATAACGACGAATCTTTGTACTTCCGTTTCCATATAAAACCGTTCCTACATCAATCCGCCTTACCCGGCGGTATATCAAGGTCTGTACAGCTTTCTTATAATCACTGGTATCAATATTCCAATAACGAGCAAAATCATTAACGTATGCATTCGGTATTACGCCCAAAGCCGGTCGTTCGGACACTTTTGGAGCAAAAGACATAATGCCATTCAGCGCATTATATAAAGCAGCATCTCCGCCCACTACCACAATGGTCTGGTAGCCTTGCTGTGTGAACATGGCAGCCAACTGCTCAACTGATGCCGGACCGTCACTTTTTACAAAATCAAAAGAAACGCCCTGTGCCGTCAAATAATTCTTAATTTTGTGCCACCGCTTGTCCTTTGAATTCATGCCGAATTTCGGACAATATATTATTCCCCAATTTGTTTTAACCGACATTATTATAAATCCGTTTTAAAACATTTCACAAATAGTCTCCACATTACGTTCTATGCCGTTATCAACAGAAAGCCAGCAAATAGGTATCCCCCTGCGCTCCATTCCGCGAAACCAAGTCATCTGTCGCTTGGCAAACTGATGAATAGCAATCTCCAGCTGACGATGCATTTCTTCATAATCCAAAGTTCCCACCAAATACAAGGTTACATATTTATATTCCAGCCCGTAATAGATCAGATCGTCTGCCTGAATACCTCTGTTCAGTAGTGACTGGACCTCATCTATCAGACCATTCTTTAATCGCTGATCCAAACGCTTGCTAATCTTTGCACGCCTCATCTCACGCGAAATATCTACCCCTATAGTCAGACTCTTCAGATGAGGAAAATCCTCAGACTCCTGCGCATGAAGCTTATAATACTCTTCTATTTCTATGGCACGAATGGCACGCTTTACCGTATCCACATCCGTCGTATTATGCAAGGTCTTGTACGTAGACAACAAATAAGTAAGCTCAGCCAGGGACTTGTCTGAAAGAACCTCCCGCAAAGCCGGGTTCTGAGGAACCGGAAGCAGCTTATATCCCCGCAACACGGCCTCAAGATAGAGCCCGCTACCTCCGCAAAATACCACATCATGCCCTCTGTCTAACACATCGTGGTAAGCCAAAAGGAAATCATGCTGAAACTGGTATACATTATATTTATCTCCAGCCTCCACAATATCAATCAAATGATAAGGAACGTGCTTCCCCTCCACTACATAATCGTCCAGATCCTTACCCGTGCCAATGTCCATGCCACGATACACCTGTCGACTATCGCCGCTCAGAATTTCAGCATCAAGCCGAGCAGCCAACGCGGTGGCCAGCGCAGTTTTTCCCGAAGCCGTCGGACCGAGAATGGTTATGATATCGTACTTTTTCTCTTGCATACGGTCACAAATATACGAAAAAAACTGCTCCTCATCGTGAAATGAGGAACAGTTTTTATATTTTCTTCGTTATGCTAAATCAGCGATTAGCCGTTTACCTTAGCCATGTGAGCGATGAGTTCGAGAACTTTGTTAGAGTAACCGATCTCATTGTCATACCAAGATACAACCTTAACGAAAGTATCAGTCAAAGCGATACCAGCTTTAGCGTCGAAGATAGAAGTCAAGGTGCAACCCAAGAAGTCAGAAGAAACTACTGCATCTTCGGTGTAACCCAGAACACCCTTCAATTCGCCTTCAGAAGCTTCCTTCATAGCCTTGCAGATCTCGTCGTAAGAAGCCGGCTTCTTCAAGTTAACGGTCAAGTCAACTACAGAAACATCCAAAGTCGGAACACGCATTGACATACCAGTCAGTTTTCCGTTCAGTTCAGGGATAACTTTACCTACAGCCTTAGCAGCACCGGTTGAAGACGGAATGATGTTGCCAGAAGCAGCACGACCACCGCGCCAGTCTTTCATAGAAGGACCGTCAACAGTCTTCTGAGTAGCAGTTGTAGAGTGAACAGTTGTCATCAAACCTTCAGCGATACCGAACTTGTCGTTCAATACTTTAGCGATAGGAGCCAAGCAGTTGGTGGTGCAAGAAGCGTTAGATACGAACTGAGTACCCTTTACATATTTATCGAAGTTTACACCGCAAACGAACATAGGAGTATCGTCCTTAGAAGGTGCAGACATTACTACATATTTAGCGCCAGCCTGGATGTGAGCCTGAGCTTTTTCTTTGGTCAAGAAAAGACCAGTAGACTCAACGATGTATTCAGCACCAACTTCGTTCCACTTCAGGTCAGCCGGGTTACGCTCTGCAGTTACACGGATTTCTTTACCGTTTACGATCAGCTTGCTGTTCTCAACGTCAGCTTCGATAGTGCCATTGAAAGCACCGTGCATAGTATCATACTTCAGCATGTAAGCCAAGTAGTCAACCGGGCAAAGGTCGTTGATACCTACAATCTGAATGTCGTCGCGAGACTGAGCAGCGCGAAATACGAAGCGGCCGATACGACCGAATCCATTAATACCTACTTTAATCATTTTATTATTACAATTAAGGATTAATATGTGTCAGTTTTAACTAAACTTTGGTACTGATTTTCTCCGTCTCAGGAGTATTACCTATACCTCCGTTCTTCCGAGCACAAATTTACAAATTTCTTTTTTATTCACGTGTTTCGTTGACAAAAAAAATGTACTTATTTTTTGCTTTTTCAACGTATTCAAAAACAAACTCACCTTAAGATAAAAGGCACATCATCAAATTGCAAACTGCATTTGCTAATTCGGCTTATAAACCGCAATATGTCAGATATTTTTTCAAGCTTTACTGGTAACCCACGCACTCAATACCCTCCACTGCATCGCATCATTACACATTATTATAATATTATGGCAAATATGAGATCCACGAGCCCACCAAACATTTCCTAGCGAGCAGCGACACCTATACCAATTTAGAAACGACACTTAATAAAACTCGTTTTCAACCTTTTATATATAATTTTCATCAGGTGGCTTGAAAATTAAACGACTCGGCACCTATTTCAAACTAGGTCGGACCTTGTAAAAAATAGGTGCCGAGTCGTTTTTCATGCTACTGGACTTGTACCCCTCAGCGTATCCTTACACCAAACTCCAACCTAAAGAAAAAACAATCGGGGCATCAGCATATAAAAATGCGATGCCCCGATAATGGTTTGTTATAATGCATAAGCGGGAAATGGATTATTCCCACTCAATGGTTGCAGGTGGTTTTGAGGAGATGTCGTAGCATACGCGATTTACTCCCTTCACCTTATTAATAATCTCATTACTAACCTTGGCCATAAACTCATAAGGCAAATGAGCCCAGTCTGCCGTCATGGCATCGGTACTTGTGACGGCACGTAAAGCTACGGCGCGTTCATAAGTACGCTCATCGCCCATTACGCCAACGCTCTTGATGGGCAACAAAATCACACCGGCCTGCCATACCTGGTCGTAAAGTCCCCAATCGCGTAGACCTTGTATAAAGATGTCATCGGCTTCCTGCAAAACATGCACTTTTTCAGGCGTAATATCACCCAGAATACGCACAGCCAAGCCCGGTCCGGGGAACGGATGGCGGGTAATCAGGTGCTCGGGCATGCCCAACTGACGGCCTACACGACGTACCTCGTCCTTGAAGAGCCATTTCAAAGGTTCACAAAGCTTCAGGTTCATCTTTTCAGGCAGGCCACCTACATTATGATGACTCTTGATAACTTTTCCTGTAATGTTCAGGCTCTCAATGCGGTCAGGATAGATGGTACCCTGTGCCAGCCATTTGGCATCCTTAATCTTACGGGCCTCTTCCTCAAACACATCAATAAATCCGGCACCAATAATTTTGCGTTTTTTCTCCGGATCGGTCACACCCTTGAGCTGCTCAAAGAAACGTGCACTGGCATCTACTCCAATCACGTTCAGTCCCAAGCACTCATAATCGTGCATCACGTTCTGGAACTCGTTCTTGCGCAGCATGCCGTGATCCACGAAAATACAGGTAAGATTCTTACCGATGGCGCGATTGAGCAATACGGCAGCAACCGATGAGTCTACGCCTCCGCTCAAGCCCAAAATTACGCTATCGTTGCCCAGCTGCTCCTTGAGCTCTGCTACGGTGCTGTCTACAAAAGAAGCTGCGCTCCAGGCCTGCTTCGAACCGCAGATATTCACCACGAAATTCTTCAGCAGCAATGAGCCCTGTGTTGTGTGGAACACCTCAGGATGGAACTGCACGCCCCACAACTTCTCGTTGTCAGCCTGATAAGCTGCAAACTTCACCTTGTCGGTCGAAGCAATGCAATGAAATCCTTCCGGTATGCGAGTAATGGTATCACCATGACTCATCCACACCTGAGAATTATCGTCAAAACCTTCAAAGAGCGGATTGCCCTGCTCTACGTATTGCAGGTTGGCCCGTCCGTATTCGCGGCTACCAGCCGGCTCTACATTACCGCCATACAGCTGCGCCATGTATTGGGCACCATAGCAAATACCCAACACGGGATACTTGCCTCGAATTTCGGACAAGTCCACTTTAAAGGCCTCAGGGTCGTACACGCTATAAGGTGATCCGCTCAGTATGACACCAATCACGCTGGGATCGTCGTGCGGGAACTTGTTATAAGGTAGGATTTCGCAAAAAGTATCCAACTCACGGACGCGTCGTCCGATCAGCTGGGTGGTTTGCGAGCCAAAATCCAAAATAATAATTTTTTGGTGCATTTTGTCTTTTTTTGAAATTCAACGTATTCTTATGTTTCTGCAAAGATAATCTTTTTTTGAAAACTTAGGGCTAGCCCTTTTCAAAAAAAGCGATTTATATCGTTTGCTCCGGCCATGACCCTACTCCATAATGCCGCGCTTATTCAAAGCGTCGGCATACTTTTGGGCATTCTGCTGATGCTCGGCATAGGTGCGCGCAAAGTTATGCGTTCCGGAAAAGTCCTCTTTGGCACACATATACAAATAGTCATGACGGACATAGTTCAGCACGGCTTCGATACTGGCCATCGAAGGAATGCAGATAGGACCAGGAGGAAGTCCGGCATATTTATAGGTGTTATACGGACTGTCCGTAAACAGGATATTGCCGCTGATGCGGCGAAGCTGGAACTGCCGGGTGGCAAACTTCACCGTAGGATCGGCCTGCAACTTCATTCCCTTGTGATAGCGATTAAGGTACATGCCGGCAATCATCGGTTTTTCAGCATTATTGGCAGTTTCCTGCTCCACAATGGAAGCCACCACTATCACCTCATTCGGAGTCAGTCCGGCATCTGCTGCCTTCTGTCTACGCGAAGCCGTCCAGAAAGCATCGCTCTCCTTCTTCATTTTCTTCAGGAATTTTTCAGGCGTCACGTCCCAATAGACCTCATAGGTGTTGGGGATAAATACGCACATAATGGTAGTAGTGTCATACCCTAACGATTTGCACAAGCCATCGTTCTGCAAGGCCTTTACCCAAGCTACGGAATCCGGCATCAGTTGTCTGGAGAGTTCTGCAGCCAAGCGATCGGCCGTACGCACCACGGGAATAGTCAGCCGCACGGGCTCCTGCTGTTTGTTTTTCAGATGACGCACCAGGCGGAAAGCACCGATGCCCGTACTGACCTTATAGCGTCCGGTGCGCACCTTATCGGCATATCCCAGCACTTTGGCCGTCAGTTTAAAGCCGGCATAAGGCACCGTGTGGGATATGGCTTTTACTTTTGAATAGACCGAATCAACTGTATCGTCAATATCAACTTTTACATACACCGTCTTATCAGCAGTGGAAATCGCCGCAAAAAACAGCCAATAAACCACGCACAAAACGATAACCAGACCACCGCCTGCATAGAGATATACCCGTTTCATTTCATTCTGTATTTTTAGATATAAACACTTGCAAAATTACTGTTTTTTTAGATGAAAGGGAAGAAAACCAATACAAACCTTCACAATAGGACAATTAAATCCGTTTTTTTCTGTACTTTTGCGCAAAGCTATATTAATTTGTGTAAGGAGAAAGTCTGAAACGCAAACGGCAATACAGACTTCACCTCTACAAACAAAATCTCAGACCAGCACCATGAAATCTTTCCAAAATTTCAACGAATACATTCAGGATGCCATCAAAAGTTATTGGCACGATGACTCACTCAGCGATTACGAAGGCAGCACGCTACAATACAAGGACGTAGCCAGCCACATCGAAAAGCTGCACATACTTTTCGAAAAGGCCAACATCAAGCCAGGCGACAAAATAGCCCTTTGTGGACGCAATTCAGCCCATTGGGCAGTAGCCTTTATGAGCATATTGTCATACGGAGCAGTAGCCGTACCTATCCTCAATGATTTTAAAGCCCATCAGGTTCACGACATCGTAAATCACTCAGAAGCCAAACTATTGTTTGCCGGCGAGACCATCGGCAAAGAGCTGACAGCAGCCCAAATGCCACATTTGGACGGAATCATCAGCCTGCAGGATTTTTCGATCAAGCTAAGCCGCAATCTGCAAATGTCACAAGCTTACGAAGAACTTAACAAGCTGTTTGGTGAAAAATATCCCAAATCCTTCACCCCGGAAGACATACATTATTATATAGCAAAGCCAGAGGAATTGGCACTTATCAATTACACTTCCGGCACAACGAGTAATTCAAAAGGAGTCATGATACCCCATCGTGCCCTATGGTCCAACCTGTTGTTTGCTGAAGGAGCCTTGAGTATTAAGGTAAAACACGGCAGCAAAGTTATCTCCATTCTTCCCATGGCACACATGTACGGCATGATGTTTGAATTTATCTTTGAATTCTGTACAGGCTGCCACATTTATTACTTAGGCAAAACGCCTTCGCCACAAATTATTTTCAAGGCCTTTTCCGAAATCAAACCGGACATTGTCATTTCAGTTCCCTTGATTATCGAGAAGATTGTCCGCAAAGCGGTATTGCCCAAGCTGCAGGGACTAAGCACTAAAGTGTTACTGAAAGTGCCGGTCATCCGCAAAAAAATCCAACAAAAAATACGTGAGGCTCTCCTCACCGCTTTTGGTCACAACATATACGAGATTATTATTGGCGGCGCGGCCTTGAACAGCGATATTGAGAAATTTCTATGCGAAATTGAATTCCCATTTACCGTAGGATATGGTGCTACCGAATGCGCTCCTATTGTAACCTATGTGGACTGGAAAGCTTTCCGAAAAGGTTCATGCGGACAGGTGGTACCACGCATGGAATTAAAAATTGACAGCACCGACCCGTATAATACGGTTGGTGAAGTCCTGACCCGTGGCGATAATGTCATGCTGGGATATTACAAGAACCCGGAAGCTACTGCACAAGCTTTGGACGAGGACGGATGGTATCATACCGGTGACTTGGGCATCATAGACGAAGACGGATACCTTTACCTCAAAGGCCGAAGCAAAAACATGTTGCTGGGTGCCTCAGGACAGAATATTTATCCGGAAGAAATTGAAGACAAGCTCAATGCCCTACCCTATGTCAACGAATGCGTTGTGATTCAGAAAGAAGAAAAACTGTACGGACTGATTCACCCCGACTATGACACAGCCCGCAAAGATGGTGTAGCTGACGATGACATACCTGCCATTATGGAAAAGAACCGTGAGACGCTCAACACCATACTTCCGGCATACGAGCGTCTGGCCGGTATTGTCCTGATGGATTCAGAATTTGAAAAAACGCCCAAAAAGAGCATTAAGCGCTATCTGTACACAAATTTTGATTTTACCCAAAAGTCATAGCAATCACTCCGTGCACAAATAAAACGGACATAGATGCCCAAAAGAATACATATGCACGGAGATACTTTCGCTACAGTTTTTGTATCTTTGCATGACATTAAAGAAAACATACATGTTCAAGAAGAAGAAACACAATTGGACTATTCCCGAGGGACAAGAGCCTACAGAATTTGACAAAAAAATTCTGTCCTACCAGGAAAAGGGCTACTTGGTTCCTACCCGACAGCTTATCAAGACGCCGGAGCAGATTGAAGGAATCAGACAATCCGGCATTATCAATACTGGTGTATTAGACCTCGTAGAACAAGAGATTCACGCAGGCATGACTACTGAAGATATTGACAAATTGGTCTATGACTACACCGTATCGCACGGAGCCATACCTGCCCCGCTCAATTACGAAGGTTTTCCCAAAAGTGTCTGCACCAGTATCAATGAGGTAGTTTGTCACGGAATCCCCAATGACTGCGAAGTTCTGGAAGAGGGAGACATTATTAATGTGGATGTATCCACGATATACAAAGGCTATTATAGCGATGCTTCACGTATGTTCATCATCGGCAAGACGACGCCGGAAAAAGAGAAACTGGTACGCGTCACAAAAGAATGTCTGGAAATAGGAGCCAACGCCGCCAAGCCATGGGGATTTATTGGCGAAGTCGGCCGTGCCATTGCCAAACATGCCCATAAGAACGGTTTTTCAGTTGTACGTGACTTGTGCGGACACGGCGTAGGTCTGGAATTCCACGAAGAGCCAGAGGTCCTGCACTACGATTCTCATCAAAACGGTATGCTCCTGGTACCGGGCATGGTATTTACCATTGAACCGATGATTAATATGGGTGATTGGAGAGTGTTCATTGACGAAGAAGACGGATGGACTGTCGTTACGGAAGACGAATTGCCTTCAGCCCAATGGGAGCACACTTTTCTTATGACAGAAAACGGTCTGGAAATTCTTACTCATTAAAAAGGAAAAGAAGACAGTGGAAGACATTATTATATTAGGCATCGAGTCCAGCTGTGACGACACGTCTGCAGCTGTACTGAAAAACGGAGTGCTGCTCAGCAACGTAACTGCCAGCCAGGCTGTCCATAAAGCCTATGGCGGTGTAGTTCCGGAATTGGCATCAAGAGCACATCAACAAAATATTGTGCCGGTAGTAGATCAAGCACTCAAGCAAGCCGGGGTAAAAGCCTCCGAACTGTCAGCCATCGCCGTAACACTGGGCCCAGGACTGATGGGCTCACTGCTAGTAGGCGTATCCTTTGCCAAAGGAATGGCTATATCTTTGGGTATACCCCTTATTGAAGCCAACCACCTGCAAGGACACATTCTGGCCCTATTCTTAAAAGATAAAGACAATCTGAATGCTCCAGTTCCACCTCTACCCTACCTCTGCCTGCTCGTAAGTGGCGGAAATTCACAAATCGTAAAGGTAAATGCCTATAATGACATGGAGATACTGGGACAGACTATAGACGATGCAGCAGGTGAAGCTATCGACAAATGTTCCAAAGTCATGGGGTTAGGTTACCCGGGTGGCCCAATCATTGACAAGCTGGCCCGCAACGGAAATCCCAAAGCCTTTACATTTAACAAACCTGTCATCGATGGACTCAATTACAGTTTCAGCGGTCTGAAAACTTCATTCCTCTATTTTCTGCGCGACCAACTGAAAAACGACCCGGATTTCATTGAGCATCATAAGGAAGACCTAGCGGCTTCGCTGGAATACACTATTGTCAGCATACTGATGAAAAAATTGTCGCTGGCCGTCAAGCAGACCGGAATCAAGGACGTAGCCGTAGCCGGCGGCGTTTCAGCCAACACTGGGCTGAGAAATGCTTTCAAGGAAAAAGCGGCCAAAAATGGGTGGAATATTTATATCCCAAAATTCAGCTATACCACAGACAACGCAGCCATGATAGCCATTACGGGATACTATAAATATAAAGACAAAGACTTCTGTCCGATTGAGAAACCGGCATATTCAAGAATAACAATATAAAAATAAGATAACTATGGATTTAGACTTGAAAATCGTCAGCAAAGACATTAACGAAATGTTATGGAAAGCAGGCAAGACTCTGGCCTGCGCAGAAAGTTGCACCGCAGGAAGAATCTCAAGCGTAATTACTGCCATTCCAGGCAGTTCCAACTACTTTAAGGGTGGTCTTGTATGCTACGCCGACGAAGTAAAATCTGAACTGCTTAAGGTAGACCCCAACATCATTGCAGAAAAAACCGCAGTCTGCGAAGAAGTTGTCAAACAAATGGTAGCAGGTGCCATCGATTTGTTCCATTGCGACTATGTAGTAGCAACAACCGGATTTGCAGGACCTGCCGGAACCGACACCGTAAAAGTTGGCACCATTTGGGTAGCAGTTGGCACAAAAGACAAAGTAATTACTTGCCTGCTTGAAGAAGACAATGGTCGCGACAAAAACGTAGCTGCAGCTGTCAACAAAGCCATGCACATGTTGCGTGACCTGCTCAAAGATGAGGAAGCAGAAGAGGCATAACCATTTTTTTATAGAAACATTTGCGTATTAGCAAATTATATCGTAAATTTGCACCTCGTATTGGGAATATATTTTAAAAGAAAAAACAAAACAACAGATAGCGATGTCTAAGATTTGTCAAATCACAGGTAAGAAAGCCATGATAGGCAACAATGTTTCACACTCAAAACGTCGTACAAAGCGCACTTTTGATGTAAACTTGTTTACAAAGAAGTTCTATTATGTAGAACAGGACTGCTGGATCAGCTTGAAGATTAGCGCAGCAGGTTTACGCTTAATTAATAAAATTGGACTTGACGCCGCGTTGAACAACGCCGTGAGCAAGGGTTATTGCGATTGGAAAGACATTAAAGTTTTAGCCTAATTATTAAGAACAATGGCAGGAAAAAAAGCAAAAGGTAACAGAGTTCAAGTAATTCTTGAATGTACCGAAATGAAAGAAAGTGGTATGCCTGGAGTTTCACGCTATATTACAACCAAAAACCGTAAAAATACTCCTGAGCGCTTGGAATTGAAAAAATATAACCCCATTCTGAAAAGAATGACTGTACATAAAGAAATTAAATAATAAGAAGCCATGGCAAAGAAAACAGTCGCTACGCTCCAGACAGGTAAAACTGATGGACGTTCTTATACCAAAGTAATCAAGATGGTAAAAAGCCCAAAAACTGGTGCATACTATTTTGATGAGCAGATGGTTCCCAACGAAGCTGTGAAAGACTTCTTCAAGAACTAATCAAAACTAAAATACTACAAGAGGGTGTGTTGTCAAAAACATACCCTCTTTTTTATTCAAGCACTTAACTTCTTTCATAAAATGCCGATGTACGACATTTGCAGAATTAGTAATTAGTGCTAACATCATTTACCTTTACAGCAAGTCATTTACCCATACTGCATAACGCTGAAATACTCAATTTTAAAGACTTGCCTGCTACTTAACCAAACTATTCAACGCCAAAAGGCTTTATAAGAAACCACACAATTCACCAGCATTCAGCTGAAAACAACCAACAAAATGAATCTATTCCTGAAAAACGTATCATCTGGAAGCCCGGCCTCTGACAGATTCATTTTGTAAGCAAAATATCAACTTTACCACCATAAAAGAAAGATTTTATTCTATTAAAAAGAAAAATTGAAAGAAAATATTCTTTTTTCTATCTTTTTTGAAAGATATTTCGTTCAAAATCTATGCCGTGTACTATTTTTTTTATACCTTTGCATCAAAATAAGAAAAGTTTCAGACATAATCTTATATGGCACGAACAATTCAATTTACAAAAATGCAAGGTGCAGGAAATGACTACATTTATGTCAACACCATTTCCTACCCCATCAATAATCCTCAAGAATTAGCTATAAAATGGAGTGCCTACCATACGGGTATCGGTAGTGACGGACTTGTTCTTATTGGCTCCTCTAATAACGCCGATTTCTCCATGAGAATATTTAATAACGACGGCTCCGAAGCCATGATGTGCGGAAATGCCTCACGCTGTATTGGAAAATATCTTTACGACAAACACTTAACCGAAAAAAAGACTGTTACGCTCGAAACACTGTCTGGAATCAAAGTACTGCAACTACACGTTTCCGATAAGACAAACTGCGTGGAAAGCGTAACAGTGGACATGGATAAACCAATTTTGAGTAATCCAGAACAATTAACCACAGAAGGCGGTAAGATGCAGGAAGCTTCTATCAACACGCGCGATCACCAATACAAAGGGACCTTCGTTTGCATGGGTAATCCGCACTGCGTAATTTTTGTAGACGACATCAACAAAATAGACATTGCAGCTGAAGGGGTACAACTGGAACATCACCCACTCTTCCCGCAAAGATGCAATATTGAATTCGCTCAAGTACTTGAAAACGGGAAAATACGTATGCGCGTATGGGAAAGAGGTTCCGGCATAACCATGGCTTGTGGCACAGGAGCCTGCGCGACGGCTACAGCTGCTAATCTGACCGGCCGCAGCGGACAGCGCTCTACCATCATTATGGACGGTGGAAGCCTCGACATAGAATGGCGCGATGACCAGCATATCTATATGACCGGACCGGCTGAAACCGTTTTTGAAGGACAAATCACAATTTAATATTCGACATTTCTAAAAAATCAGAACAACAATATGGCATTTATCAATGAAAATTATCTGAAGTTGCAGAAAAACTATCTCTTTGCAGATATTGCACAGAAGGTAGCTGCCTTCAAAGAAAAAGAGCCCTCTATGCAAATCATCCGCCTTGGTATTGGCGATGTAACTCAACCTCTTGCTCCCGCCGTTATTCAGGCCATGCACGAGGCTGTTGATGAAATGTCGAAAAAGGAAACATTCCATGGCTATGGACCGGAACAAGGATACGACTTTCTGCGTAAGGCTATTGTAGAAAACGATTTTGCCGCACGCGGCATCCAAATAGACATTGATGAAGTATTCGTAAACGACGGCGCTAAAAGCGATACCGGAAATATTGGAGACATTATGGGAAAGGACAACATTGTTTGTGTAACCGACCCCATTTATCCGGTATATATCGACTCCAACATTATGGGTGGCCGTGCTGGCGAACTGATTGACGGCACATGGAACCGCATCGTATATCGTCCCTGCAATGCTGAAAACAACTTTGTTCCGGCACTTCCCGAAACCAGAGTAGACTTGATTTACCTCTGCTATCCGAACAATCCGACGGGTACGGTAATTACTCGCGAACAACTTCAGAAGTGGGTGGAATATGCTCTTCAGAACAATAGCATCATTCTATACGACGCTGCCTACGAAGCTTACATTCAAGATCCGGCTATTCCCCACTCCATCTACGAAATTGAAGGCGCCAAGAAATGTGCCATCGAGTTCCACTCCTACTCAAAAACTGCAGGTTTCACCGGCGTACGCTGCGGCTTTACCGTAGTGCCCAAAGATTTGCAAGTTAAGACTTCAGATGGCAGTATGGCTTCACTAAACCAGCTGTGGAACCGCCGCCAATGCACCAAATTCAACGGAACGAGCTACATAACCCAACGCGCTGCTGCTGCCACTTATACCGAGGAAGGCAAGCGCCAGGTAAAGGAAACCATTCAATACTACATGACCAATGCACGCATCATGCGCGAAACGCTTCAAAAGGCAGGTTTGCAGGTATTTGGTGGCGAAAATGCTCCCTACATATGGTTCAAGACTCCCGATGGCATCAGCAGCTGGGAATTCTTCGAGCGCATGCTGACCGAAATCGGTGTAGTTTCTACTCCGGGCGTAGGCTTTGGCCCCAGCGGCGAAGGCTACATCCGACTCACCGCCTTCGGCGACCGCAAAGACTGCGAAACGGCTATGGCGCGCATCACCGAATGGTTGAAATAAGAAACAAAATAAAGAAACCACAATTCTAAAATCAAACGCAATATGTCAAGTTTAAGATTCAAGGTTGTAGAAGCGGCATTCCAGAAAAAACCGCTTGAGATCAAAATCCCTAAAGAACGTCCTTCCGAATACTTCGCCAAGTACGTATTCAATCAGGAAAAGATGTTCAAGTACCTTCCTAAATCTACCTACAAGAAGCTCCGCGAAGTTATTGAAAACGGAACTCCTCTGGAAAAAGGCGTGGCTGACGAAGTTGCAGCCGGTATGAAGCAGTGGGCCATGGAAATGGGTGCCACACACTGCACACACTGGTTCCAGCCCCTTACTGAAGGTACAGCTGAAAAGCACGATGCTTTTGTAGAGCACGACTTCAAGGGTGGTATGATTGAAAACTTCACTGGAAAAGAGCTTGTACAACAGGAACCTGACGCATCATCATTCCCTAACGGTGGTATCCGCTCAACTTTCGAGGCCAGAGGTTACTCTGCATGGGATCCGGCATCACCTGTGTTCATCATCGGTGACACCCTGATGATTCCTACCGTGTTTATTTCATACACCGGAGAAGCGCTTGACTACAAGGCTCCCCTCAAAAAGGCCTTGGCAGCCGTTGACCATGCCGCTACGGCAGTAGCACAATACTTCGATCCTGAAGTAAAGAAAGTAACGGCTAATTTGGGTTGGGAACAGGAATACTTCCTGGTTGACGAAGGCTTGTATGCAGCCCGTCCCGACTTGCTGTTGACCGGCCGCACACTCATGGGTCACGATTCTGCCAAGAATCAGCAGATGGACGACCACTACTTTGGTGCCATCCCCGAGCGCGTAGCTGAATTCATGAAAGACCTCGAAATCCAGGCTCTTGAATTGGGCATCCCCTGCAAGACCCGCCACAACGAGGTAGCCCCCAACCAGTTTGAGCTGGCTCCTATTTTTGAGGAATGCAACTTGGCCGTTGACCACAACATGCTGATCATGTCGCTGATGCGAAAAATTGCCCGCAAGCACGGTTTCCGCTGCCTGCTCCACGAAAAACCGTTTGCCGGCATTAACGGAAGCGGAAAGCACAACAACTGGTCATTGACCACCGATACGGGCCTACTGCTCCACGCTCCTGGAAAGACTCAGGAAGACAACCTGCGCTTCATCACCTTTATCGTTGAGACGTTGATGGGTGTATACCGTCACAACGGCGTACTGAAAGCCTCTATCATGAGCGCTACCAATGCTCACCGTCTGGGTGCACACGAGGCTCCTCCTGCTATCATTTCAGCATTCCTTGGAAAACAGATTTCCGATATGCTCGAAAAGATTGAAAACTCGACCAAAGAAGAGTTGTTCTCTCTGCAGGGCAAACACGGCATGAAACTTGATATTCCGCAGATTCCGGAACTCACCATTGACAATACGGACCGTAACCGTACTTCACCTTTCGCCTTCACCGGCAACCGCTTCGAATTCCGTGCCGTAGGTTCCATGGCCAACTGCGCCAGCGCCATGATTGTCCTCAACACCGCCGTAGCTGAAGCCCTGACTGACTTCAAGACCAGTGTGGATGCACTCATCGAAAAAGGTGAATCAAAAATCAGTGCTATTCTGGATGTTCTGCGTGAAGATATCAAGACTTGCAAGCCCATCCACTTTGACGGAAACGGTTATAGCGAAGAATGGAAAGCTGAAGCAGCCAGCCGCGGTCTTGACTGCGAAACCAGCTGTCCGCTTGTTTTCGACCGCTACCTCGACCAGTCTTCAATTGATATGTTTGCCAAGATGAAAGTGATGACCGAAGCCGAGCTGAAAGCCCGCAACGAAATCAAATGGGAAACCTATCAGAAGAAGGTACAGATTGAAGCCCGCGTACTCGGCGACCTCTCTATGAACCATATCATCCCTGTAGCCACCAAATACCAGAGCGAACTGGTTGACAACGTATCGAAGATCCAGAGCATCTATCCGAAAGATAAAGCTGAAGAGCTCTCTGCTTACAACCGTACGCTGATTGAGAAGATCAACAAGCACACCAACTTCATTGTTGATCACGTTGAAGATATGGTTGAAACGCGCAAGGTCATCAACAAGATTGAAGACATCCGTGAAAAAGCCATCCAGTACCACGACAAGATCATTCCGGCCATGGAGAAGATTCGCTACCACATCGACAAACTCGAACTGATTGTAGAAGACGAAATGTGGACCTTGCCTAAATATCGCGAAATGCTGTTTGTTCGCTAATCTCGAACACGCACTTCAATATTTATATTCTACCGAAACTGCCTGTGCAACCTGCCAGGCAGTTTCGTTTTTTATCTCTAATCACCAATAATAAAACAATCAGCCCGGTTTCACTGTGCTTATAAACATTGCATCCCTCCCTCTAAACGCACCTCCACAATATGAAAAATAAAAAGCCTCAACAATTGGACAAAAAATTGCGCGGCTCGCAGAAAAAAATAGAAGGCACCTTTTTTATTTTTGGTGCCT